>Ga0160422_10000048_pt1 | contig 58809 bp, 53 predicted proteins | sample Fk160mmetaG_FD_108192 | JGI IMG/M metagenome (GOLD analysis project Ga0160422, IMG submission 108192) | Marine microbial communities from the Central Pacific Ocean - Fk160115 60m metaG | ecosystem: Environmental > Aquatic > Marine > Oceanic > Photic zone | place: The Central Pacific Ocean... | reverse complement strand
TTCAAAAGTCCTAATTTAAAAAAACATTAAAAATTTAATAAATGCATTTACTTTCAACATCAATTGAATATTTAAAAGGTGTTGGCCCTAAAAGAGCGGAATTATTAAAAAAGGAACTTGAAATTTTTACTTTTAGAGACTTATTATTTCATTTTCCGTTTAGGTATATCGATAAAAGTAAAATTTATTTAGTTGCTGATTTAAAAACAGAAACACCAAGCATTCAGTTGTTTGGAAAAATTATAAAAATTGAAGAAAAGGGACACAAAAAAAATAAAAGATTAATAGCATATTTTCAAGATAAATCTGGCATAGTAGAGTTAGTTTGGTTTAAAGGTTTAAGATGGATTAAGTCTTCAATAAAATTAAATTCAAACTATCTTGTGTTTGGTAAACCTTCTTTTTTTAATGGCACTTATAATATAGTACACCCCGAAATAGATTTAAAGATGGAAAATGATAATTTTTTTTCAGGTGGCTTTCAAGCTGTTTATCCTTCAACTGAATTATTAAATGCAAGAGGATTAAGTAGTAGAGCAATTAGTAAATTAATTAAAACGTTACTGCCTATAATTGAGGATGATTTTGTTGAAACGTTATCCCAAGATATTTTATCTAAATTTAATTTACCAAGTAGAATTGAAGCTTTTTTTGATATCCATGTACCAAAAAACACAAAAAAATTAGTTAGAGCACAAAAAAGATTAAAGTTTGAAGAGTTATTTTTTTTTCAATTACATTTATTAAAAACAAAAGCTAGTAGACAACAAAAGATAAATGGTTATTCGTTTAATATTTTAGGAGATAATTTTAATAATTTTTACCAAAATTATCTGCCATTTGATTTGACAAATGCTCAGAAAAGAGTTTTAAAAGATATTCGTAAAGATTTAAAATCTTCAAAGCAAATGAATAGATTGCTTCAAGGTGATGTTGGAAGTGGTAAAACTCTAGTTGCATTACTTTCAATGCTAATTGCTGTAGATAATTCCTATCAAGCATGTATTATGGCCCCAACTGAGATTTTAAGTCAACAACATTTTCAATATTTTTCTGAATTTTTGAAAGATTTAAATATTAATATTGCGTTACTAACAGGCTCTACTAAAACTAGATCTAGAAAAAAAATTCATGAACAGTTAGAAAATGGAAGTATTAATTTACTTATTGGTACGCATGCATTACTAGAAGATAAAGTTAAGTTTAGTAATTTAGGTTTAGTAATTATTGATGAGCAGCACAGATTTGGTGTTGCTCAAAGAGCTCGCTTGTGGAGGAAAAATAATCGTCCACCACATGTTTTAGTTATGACAGCCACACCTATTCCACGAACACTTTCCATGACACTTTATGGAGATTTAGATGTTTCAGTTATTGATGAACTTCCTCCTGGAAGAAAGTTAGTCAAAACTTCCTGGAAATCTGATTCATCAAGGCTACAAATCATAAATTTTATTAAAAGACAAATTTCAGACGGAAGACAAATCTATATTGTTTTTCCATTAATTGATGAAAGTGATACATTAGATTATAAAAATTTGGTTGAAGGTATTAACTCTATTCAAAGAGAATTCCCATTGCCTGACTATCAAATAAGTGTATTACATGGCCAAATGAAAGCCGAGGACAAAGAATATGAAATGAAAAGATTTGTTGAAGGAGTTACTAATATTATGGTTTCTACAACAGTTATTGAAGTTGGCGTAAATGTACCTAATGCATCAGTAATGATTATTGAAAGTGCTGAGCGTTTTGGTCTTTCTCAATTGCATCAGCTAAGAGGAAGAGTTGGTAGGGGTGCAGAACAATCTTATTGTATTTTAATGAGCGGAAACAAATTGAGTCATGAAGCAAAAGCTAGACTATCTACTATGGTAGAAACAAATGATGGCTTTAAGATTGCAGAGGAGGATTTAAAATTAAGAGGTCCAGGGGATATGATGGGAACTCAACAAAGTGGTATGCTTAATTTTAAAATAGTTGATATTGTTAAAGATAATAAAATATTAATTTTTGCTAGAAAAGAGGCCGAAAATTTGTTACAAAACGATCAAAGTTTAGAAAAAGTAGAAAATATTAATATTGCAAGAGCATATTTTCCATACGCAAAAGAGAAATTAGGCTGGAGTAGAATTTCTTAAACAAAGAAGGGTAAGCTACTTATATCGCACCGCTACAACCTACTACCCTTGCTGCATTCCTGCCCTGGGGGAGTTCATAGGGAGCTGGTCGTACAAGACTTACCCTTGGCTGCAAAAATAATATTATTCTAATAAGATTCAAATAATTTCTAGTCATGTATTTTATTTATATTTGACATCGTCTAAAAATATAAAATGCAAGACAAGGAATTTATAAAAAATAGAGGCTTATATTTTGGTACATATTTATCAATTTTTCCTTTTTTTTATTTTTTATTTGATTTTAATTTGTCACTAAATACCTATAAGTTAGTGTTTTGGATATTGTGGATTATTGGAGTTTTTTATTTATTGTATATTTTTGGTAAAGAGTTTAGAAATAATTATAATTTTTTTACTTTTAAGCAGGCATTTACTTTATTGTATAAAATATCTGCTAGAGGTCTGCTAATTTTATTTGTAATTGAAATAATTTTATGGAAAGGTCTTTTTGAAGAAAAATATATTAAATTACAATCATCTCTCATGCAGCCATCCATTACTAGTTTAGAATCTGAATATAAATTAATAAAATCTGAACTAAAAAAAGATAGCACCAACACAATAATAAGTACAGAGGAATATCAAGAAAAATTAGATAAATTGGAAAAATTCAAAACACAAATCAATAAAATCAAAAACTACTGGAAGGATGGTGTGAAAATTACAGATTTCATTAGAACTCTAATCAGTAGACTATTTCTTTTTGTGTTTATTAATTTAATTTTGGCATATTTTGTAAGAAAAAAAATAGTAACCTAACTTATGGACATCAGTATTATCATTCCTTTATACAATGAAGCAGACTCATTACCCGAACTATGTACATGGATTAATGATGTAATGAAACAAAATAAATTTTCTTATGAAATTTTGTTAATAGATGATGGAAGTAAGGATAATTCTTGGCAGACAATTGAAAGTTTATCGAAACTAAACTCACAAATAAAAGGGACAAAGTTTAGAAGAAATTACGGTAAATCTGCTGCTTTAAACGTTGGTTTTTCAAAAGCTAATGGAGATGTTGTAATTACTATGGATGCTGATTTACAAGATAGTCCAGATGAAATACCTAACTTGTATAAAAAAATCAAAAATGAAAAATTTGATTTAGTTTCTGGTTGGAAAGAAAAGCGTTTTGATCCAATAACTAAAACTATACCAACTAAATTGTTTAATTGGGCTGTTAGAAAAACATCTGGAATTAAATTGAATGATTTTAATTGTGGTTTGAAAGCTTATAAATCTTCAGTTGTTAAATCAATTGAGGTTCATGGAGAAATGCATAGGTACATACCTGTTTTAGCAAAGTGGGCTGGATTTTCTAAAATAACTGAACAGATTGTAAAACATCAGCCAAGAAAATATGGTAAAACTAAGTTTGGTGTTGAACGTTTTATTAATGGTTTTTTAGATTTATTAACTGTTACATTTGTCACTAGATTTGCTAAAAAACCAATGCATTTTTTTGGTATATTAGGATTAATAATGTTTTTTTTAGGCTTTATTTTATTCGCCTTCATAAGTGGTAATAAATTGTATTGTATTATGAACGCTGAACCAGCTACTAACATTGCAGAAATGTCTGGTTTTTATATTGCCCTAACAGCTATGATTATTGGAGTTCAATTATTTTTAGCTGGTTTTATAGCGGAAATGATTTCTCGAAACAATTATGATCGAAATAATTATCAAATAGAACAAGAAATTTAATTTATGACAACTAATTTAATTACAGGAGCTTGTGGTTTCGTAGGTAAAAATATGGTCTGGCGACTGTTAGAAACAACAAAAGATCAACTTATAATAATAGATAACTTAAGTGTTGGAAAACATCCTGATACATGGATTAATCTTACAAAAACACATCAATCTGATAATATTTGTGTTTATTCCAAAGATGGTGCTGATCGTGTTTTTTTTATTGAAGAAGACGCGCGAGAAACATTTCGGTCTTTGAGATTAGATGGATCTTATTTCAAAAAGAAATTTAATTTGAACTACGATAAATTAAATGATGTTTTTCATTTTGCCGCTATAGTAGGTGGACGTGCAAAAATAGATGGTGATCCAATGATGGTAGCTTTAGACTTGGCAATTGATGCTGAATTTTTCTATTGGATCTGTAATAATAAGCCAGAAAGAGTTTTATATCCAAGCTCATCTGCAGCTTATCCAATCGATTTACAAACAGACGATGGAGCTATTGCTTTAAAAGAATCTGACATAGATTTTTCTAAAATGGGAGAGCCTGATATGACTTATGGATGGTCTAAATTAACTGGAGAATATTTAGCTAAAATTGCTGCTAAATTTTATGGAGTACATATAACGTGTATAAGACCGTTTTCTGGTTATGGTGAGGATCAAGATTTAACGTATCCTATTCCAGCAATTGCTAAAAGAGCTGCGCTAAAAGAAGATCCTTTTGAAGTATGGGGAACTGGTTATCAAGGTAGAGATTTTGTGCATATTGAAGATGTAATTGATTGTATTCTTATAGCTATGAATAAAATCAGTGATGGAACAGCAATCAATATAGGAATGGGAAGATTAACTACTTTTAGAGATATAATTAATGTTTTTTGCAAATTTGCTGGCTATAAGCCTAATATTAAGTCATTACTTGATAAACCTGTAGGTGTACATTCAAGATATTGCGATATGCAATTCGTTAAAAATAAGCTAAATTGGGAGGCGAAAATATCTTTAGAAGAAGGATTAAAAAGAGTATACGATAGAGCGATAGCTAATTTAGATAAAGACTAATGCGAAAAGTTGTATGTCTTGGCCCAGGACCTATATTTAAAGGTGGTATTAGTAATTATAATGTGTCTCTTGCTAAAGCAATTAATGAGGAACCTGAAACAGAAGTTCATATAATTTCATGGACTGAACAATATCCAAGAATAATACCAAGAAAATATAAAGATGAAGTAAGTAAAAAAAAATTTTTAGATGATACATCTATTAATATTGAATATATTCTCAATTTTAATAAATTTAGTACTTGGAAAAAAACAGTTAATAGAATCTTAGAAATAAAGCCACAAATTGTAATTATACAATGGGCAATTGCAATTCAAGGAATTCCATTAAATTATGTTATAAAAAAATTAAAAAAAAATAGTGATATTGAGATTATAGGTGATCTTCATTTTATTATACAAAAAGAGGGAAGTGTTTTAGATAATTTTTTAACGAAGATAACTTTATCTTCTATTGGAACATATATCACTCACTCTTTAAAGACATTTGATGAGCTTAATTTATTATTTAACAAAAAACATAAACTAGCCAAAGAAAATGGCGAGCGAGAAATAAATAAACAGCAAGTTCTGAATTTATTTCACCCTGTCTATAACTTGTTTAAAGTTGACTGTAATTTTGATAAACAAAAATTTAAAAAAAAGCTAGGCTTAAAAAAACATGTTTTTTTATTTTTTGGTTTTATAAGAAAGTATAAAGGATTGCACAATGTTATTCCGGCTTTTCATATGCTCGAGCAAAAACGTGATGATGTTAGTTTACTTATTTGTGGAGAGGAGTTTTGGAATACTGTTGATCAAAGAAAAATATCAGTTAAGCTTAAGAAATTTATTTTTAGAATTGCAAAGAAAATTTTTTTAAGAACAAAAAATGATGAGTCCAATTATAGGCCACTTGATTTAATTGATGAAATAGGTGTTAAAAATTGTCATGTTTTTTCAGATTTTATTCCTAATGAAGATGTTAATAAATATTTTCAAGTATCTGATGCAATTTTATTATTTTACTCTTATGCAACTCCATCAGGTGTTGAGTCACTAAGCTATAATTTTAGATTACCTGTTCTTGCTACAAAAGTTGGGCATTTTCCAGAGACAATAAATGATGGGATTGATGGATTTTTAGCAGAAAAAGACTCTTTACAAAGTATGTTGGATACTATGATTAAATCCATTGAAAATCCTATTGATAAAAAAATGATTGACAAAAAAGCCAATAAAATGAGCTGGAAAAATTATGCTAAAGCTATTTTATATAAGTATCCCTACTCTAAAAACTAAGTTTTCTTAAAAATTTACTTGTCTTTTCTTTTTATATTTGTTGAAAAAATCATGCAATCAATTTGTTTCTATTTATTTTTTTTAATTCCTTTCTTAAGTATATCTCAGTCAATAAATTATGTTGATAATTTTGGTATGAAACAAGGTATGTGGCAAAAAAAATACAATAATGGAAATGTTAGGTATGAAGGTTTTTTTAAGGATAATAAAGAGACTGGTCTGTTTAGATACTTTTATGAAGATGGTAGTTTGAAGTTAGAAAAAATTTTTTTTCATAATGGCACTGCAGCAGCTGCACATTTTTATTACAAAAATGGTGATATTAAATCCTCTGGTTTATATGTTAATGCTTTAAAAGACAGTACATGGAATTATTATGACTATGATAGTCTTTTGGTTATGACTGAGCAATATGTAAATGGTAAATTAAATGGAGTGACAAAAACTTTTTATAATGAGGGTTCTATTTATGAAATTAAAAATTGGTACGATAATACTTTAGATGGAGTTTGGAAGCAATTTTATTTAAACGGAAATTTAAAGATGAAAGCTCAGTACAAAAATAATGTCAGGCAAGGGGAAGAGTTTTATTATTATCCAAATGGTAATATTTTATCATCTGGGTTTTACAAAAATAATTTTAAGACTGGCGTTTGGAAATATTATTTTGAAGATGGTTCAATAGATACAACAATAAATTTCAATGAGTAAAGGAAGAGTTTTAATGGCTATGAGTGGAGGTATTGATAGTACAATGGCATCATTGATACTGCATGAGTCAGGATATGAAGTAATTGGTTTAACGATGAAAACTTGGGATTATGCTAGCTCAGGCGGTAACAAAAAAGAAACAGGTTGTTGCAGCCTTGATGCAATAAATGATGCAAGAAAATTAGCTGTAGACTGTGGTTTTCCTCATACTATACTTGATATTAGAGACGAATTTGGAGACTATATAATTGATAATTTTGTTAATGAATATATTGCAGGTAGGACTCCTAATCCCTGTGTGCTCTGTAATACACATATAAAATGGGAGGCATTGCTAAAGAGAGCTGACATGCTGGACTGTAAATTTATAGCGACTGGTCATTATGCTCAAATAAGATATGAAAATTCAAGGTATATAGTTTCTAAAGGTTTAGACAGTAATAAAGATCAGTCTTATGTTTTATGGGGAGTCAAGCAAGAATGTCTAGCTAGAACTATTTTTCCAATGGGAGGTTATCACAAAGAAGATATCAAAAAAATGGCAATTAGTAGGGGTTACAAAGAACTAGCAACAAAAAGTGAAAGCTATGAAATTTGTTTTATTCCCGATAATGATTATAGATCTTTTTTAAAAAGAAGAGTTAGTGACTTGGAATCTAAAGTTGCACATGGAAATTTTGTATCTACCAAGGGTGAGGTTCTTGGGAAACATGATGGTTATCCTTTTTATACTATTGGGCAAAGAAAAATTGGTATTTCTTTAGGATCAAAACCAACCTATGTTGTAGGAATTAATCCCAAGGATAATACAGTAGTTGTTGGCTCAAAAGAGGATTTAAAAATGCAAACTATGTATGTACGAAGTATTAATTATGTAAAATATTCTAAAATAGAAGATGGTACAAATCTTATAGTAAAAATCAGGTATAAGCATGCAGGAGAAATGGCTACTATTTTTAATTTTAAAAATAATTTAAAAGTTATTTTTCATGATAAGGTATCTGGTATTGCACCAGGACAGTCTGCAGCATTTTATGAAGGGGATGATTTAGTAGCAGGAGGATTTATTATGAAAAATTAATTTGTGGCATACAAACTAAAATATAAAGATACTTTCCAGTTTTCTGACTTAGTTTTAGATTACTTAAATGAGGATAAAAAAATAAAGCCCTTTATTAATTATTTTCCTAGAAAAGAAAATTTCATAAAACAAATAAAGTTAAAAGAAAAGCAAAAAATAAATAGAAATGTTTTAGTTGAAATTTTAAAGAAGCAAAATCAAAGTCTTAAACTTTCAACAAAAACAGATAACAATATTGACTTAATTTTAAATACAAATACATTTACAATTACAACAGGTCATCAATTATGTTTATGTACTGGTCCATTGTATTTTATTTATAAAATTGTTTCTACTATTAATTTATGTGAAAAATTAACTGAACAAAATAAAGGATACCATTTCGTTCCAGTTTTTTGGATGGCCTCTGAAGATCATGACCTGGAGGAAATAAATCATATCAATTTATTTGGTAAAAAGACAAAGTGGAACACAAAACAAACTGGAGCAGTTGGACAAATGAATTTAAGTAAAATAGAAGATTTTTTATTAGAAATTAAAAAATATTTTAAAAACTCTGCTAATAAAAAGATATTTTCAGTTTTAGAAAAAAGCTATTTGAAACATAATAATTTATCTGAAGCTACAAGGTTTTTAGTAAATGAGTTATTTGGAAAATATGGTTTAGTAATTATTGATTCAAACTCGAAAGAACTTAAAGAACAATTTGTTCAACAAATGAAAAAAGATATATGCTATAGTACTTATTATAAATATCTTAAGCAAACAACTGAGGATCTTTCTAAAAATTATAAAATTCAAGCTAATGTTAGAAAGGTAAATTTTTTTGAAATATCTAAAAGAAGTAGAAAATATATTACTGACAATTATGATGAAACAAAAATCGAAGATAATCCAGAAATTTTTAGTCCAAATGTGTTGATGCGTCCTTTATTTCAAGAGATTATTATGCCAAATGTCTCATATGTAGGGGGTAGTGCTGAAATATCATATTGGTTGCAGTTAAAGTCGGTTTTTGATATTGAAAAAATACCTTTTCCCATATTAGTTCTCAGAAACTCTCTTATGCTTGTATCCTCGAAACAAAAAAAAGTTCTAAATGACAAAGGGTTTAATTTGGAGGATATATTTCTCTCTAGAGAAGACTTACACAAAAAATATATTTTAAATCATTTTAATAAAGAGTTGTCTTTAGATAAAAATAAAAAAAAGCTTAAGATGATGTATGAAGAATTGTTGTTAAAGACATTTGATGATGGATTAAAAAGTAGCATAAGAGCACAAATTCACAAACAAATAGATTGGATAACTAATTTGGAAAAAAAAATAATTAGAGAAAAAAAGAAAGCACATTTGTCATCATTAAATCAAATTGATAAAATCAAAAAACAATTATTTCCAAATAATAAATTGCAAGAGCGTTATGAAAATTTTCTTACGTATTATATTTTACATAATGATAAATTTATTGAAATTGTTAAAGATGAAGTTGATCCACTATCAGCTAATTTTGTAGTTTTGGATATTTAATTTCTATGAAGCACGAAAAAGTATTGATTATTGATTTTGGTTCTCAATATACTCAGCTAATAGCTAGAAGAGTTAGAGAACTTAATATTTATTCAGAAATACATCCCTTCAATAAACTTCCTGATGTAGATAATAGCTGGAAAGCTATTATTTTTTCTGGATCACCTCATTCTGTTCATGATAAAAATCATCCAAATATTGAATTAAAAAATATTAAAGGTAAAATACCACTTCTTACAATTTGTTATGGTGCACAGTTTTTAGTTGCTAGCTCTGGAGGGGAAGTAATAAGATCTGAACATCGAGAGTATGGGCGTGCAAATTTAATGTCTTTTGATTCGACATCTAAGTTATTTAAAAATGTGACTAAAAATTCTCAAGTTTGGATGAGTCATGCAGATACAATTATGCAAATGCCAGAAAATTTTGTTTTACTAGCCTCAACTAATGATGTAAAATTTACAGCCTTTAAAATTAAAGATGAGGATACTTATGGTTTACAATTTCATCCAGAAGTTTATCACTCATTTGATGGAAAACAAATATTAAGTAATTTTTTATTAGATATCTCATTATGTTCTCAAGATTGGACTCCTTCTGCTTTTGTGAATGAAACTGTATCAAATTTAAAAAACACAATACAAAATGATAAAGTAATTTTAGGTCTTTCTGGAGGAGTTGATTCAACAGTTGCAGCAGTACTACTAAATAAAGCAATTGGAGATAATTTACACTGCATATTTGTCGATAATGGTCTGTTACGTAAAAATGAATTTCAAAGTGTATTAAAACAATACAAAGGAATGGGTCTAAATGTTGAGGGTATTGATGCAAAAGATAGTTTTTATAGTATTTTAGCTGGTCTGAGTGACCCTGAAAAAAAGCGTAAAGCTATTGGAAAAAAATTCATAGAAGTTTTTGAGGATGCTTCAAGTAAAATGCAAAATGTTAAATGGTTGGCGCAAGGAACCATTTACCCAGATGTTATTGAGTCTGTTTCAGCAACAGGAGGACCTTCACAAACTATTAAATCTCATCATAATGTGGGAGGGTTACCGAAGTATATGAAGCTTAAAGTTATAGAGCCATTAAAAATGTTGTTTAAAGATGAGGTTAGAAGGATTGGTAAATCGCTGTTAATTAACAACCAATTATTACAACGTCATCCATTTCCGGGACCTGCTTTAGCCATACGAATTTTAGGAGAAGTTACAGTTGAAAAAGTTAAAATTTTACAAGATGTTGATGATATTTTTATTTCATCACTAAAAAAGGCTGGCTTGTATGATAAGGTTTGGCAAGCAGGAGCAATTTTTTTACCTGTACAATCAGTTGGTGTAATGGGTGATGAACGAACGTATGAAAATGCAGTAGCTTTGAGAGCAGTAGAATCTACAGACGGAATGACAGCTGATTGGGTTCATTTGCCTCACGATTTTTTAGCTAACGTTTCTAACGAAATTATAAATAAGGTAAAAGGAATAAATCGCGTAGTTTATGATATATCCTCAAAGCCTCCAGCAACTATTGAATGGGAATAAAGCATCATATATTTAACATTATATTTTTTTTCTGTTGTAACTCAATTATTTCAGCAACAGTTTCGTCAGATACTATTTCTTTTTCAGGTAAAAAGTTTGTTGAACACGTTGTAGATGCTGGTGAATCACTAAATTCTATTGCTAAATTTTATAGTTTATCTACTGAAGATATTAAAAAAGCTAATGATCTTTCAAAAAATTTATATTACAAGCAATTACTTTACATTCCAGTATATTTGAATTTAGAAAAATCTAAAATTGATTTAGACAATTCTGTTTCTGATGATGCAGATACAAACATCACAAATGTTGCTCTTTTTTTGCCATACTACGTTGCTAAAAACGATACACTTGAAATTGAGGATAGTTTAAAGTATGTTAATGATTTTTACAGTAAGTCTGAATCCTCTTTGTCATTTCATCTTGGGGTAGAATTGGCTTTAGATTCTTTAAAGCGTTCAGGAAAAAAAATAAATTTATTTTGCTTTGATACAAATCAAGATAGCTTACAAGTTACTCAAATTATAGAATCTGATACTCTCAATATTATGGACATAATTATTGGTCCGATGTATTCCAAGCTTTTTTATTTGTTGAGTAAAAAATATGGAAACGATTCAACTAAAATTTTAATTTCTCCTCTTTCAAGAGAAAATAAATCTAGATCATATTCTTCTGTATATCAAATTGCTTTAACTCATGCTATTCAATCCCAAAAATTAGTAGAATACTTAATTGAGAACGCTTCAAAAGAAAGTATTATTATAATCCATGACGCAAAACATGCTGATATTATCAATAAAGCTAAATATAATTTTAAAGAAGAAAATTTAATTGTTAAAGACTATAATTTTTCTGACATAAGTGATATTGAAGAAATATGTAAGGATTCTCAAAATGTACTTCTCATATCAACAAACAAAGCGTTAGTTAGTAGAGCGTTGTCTTCTATGGGAGCATTAGATATACCATTAACTGTATTTTCTTTTGAGGCTTTACAAAATTATACTAGTTTGGATATTAATAATTTAATGAGTTTAAATGTTCATATAATAAATACAAGAAGTATTGATTTGAATAGTCACTTTGATACAACTTTTGTTAATTCTTTTCAAAAAAAATATTTAACAAGCCCTCAGAAATATTCTAAAATTGGATATGATATTATAATGCATTTTTTAGGTGATACTAAAATCTATAATTTTAAAAAGCTTAACCCAGGTTGTTACGAAAATACATTTGCACCAATTTTTCGATATAACAATTATGTTTTAGAAAAGATTCATTAAAATCCAGTAAGATTCTATTTTTTATATTTGCAATATGCGATTAATACTTATTAATTTATTGCTTTTATTATATTCTTTGTCTTTACAATCTCAGACATATGATACTTTAACTATTTGTAATGGGGATAGTATTTTTATCTATAATAATTGGGAATCGCAAACTGGTGTTTATACAGATGGTTTTAATTATACAACTTTAGTTGTTAATCCAACTCCTAATTTGACAGGAACTTTTATTTTAAACGGAAATGCAACACAACCTTCACCTAACACATACGATTTAACTCAGGCTGTAGGCAATCAATCTGGCTCGGCGTGGAATAGTGTAACACTAAATCTTACTCAGCCTTTCAGTTTTGATGTTGATATGTTTTTCGGTTATAATAACAATGGGGCTGATGGTATTGCCTTTTTATTACAGCAGGTAAATACGAGCGTTGGTAGTAGTGGAGGAGGTTTAGGTTATCAAGGAATTTCGCCTTCTTTCTGCATAGAGTTTGATACTTGGAGAAATTCAAATAATTCAGACCCGTATTATGATCATATTGCAGTACAAAAAAATGGTAATTTGAACCATTCAGGTAACAACAACTTGCAATCGCCAGTGGGCTTCCCTCCAAATAATTTAAATATTGAAAATGGACAATGGCATAATGTGATTTTTACATGGGATCCTAGTATGTTTAATTTTAAAGTTTTTTTTAATGGTGTAGTTGTAGTTAATTATTACGCAGATATAGTTTCAGATATTTTTTCTAATAATCCTAACGTGTACTGGGGTTTCACTGCAGCAACTGGAGGAGCAAATAATCTTCAAAGATTTCGTGTTAATTCTTTAGGTATTCAATTATCTGATTTTACAATATGTAATGAAGATACTGTTCAAATAGACCCTCAGATAAATAGTAGTCTGTTTACATATCTATGGTCTCCTAATTATAACATTATTGATAATACAGTTCCAATTACATATATTTTCCCTGATTCAACAATTAATTACTTTTTTCAAGTAACAAATAGTTATGGTTGTTCTTACATTGATTCATTAACAGTACATGTCAATCAACAATCATCAACAATGACAGACGTGGCTGTATGTAGTTCTTATGTATGGTCTGTAGATGGAAATACTTATCAAGCACCAGGAGTATATTCAAGTTTAAGTACTAATTCAGATGGTTGTGATCATATTGATTCTCTTATTTTGACATTAGCAAGTGGTGGATGTATCGACCCATTGGCTTGTAATTATGATTCTTTGGCAATTTGTGATGATGGATCATGTTTATATAATACTGCAACCCCATTAATTATAAGTACTTGTGACGGACTAAATGAAGGTGGAATAGGTGTTAGTATTTCTCCTTTTATGCCAAATAATAATTATTCATTTACTGTAGATAATTCATCTTTCTTTAATTATGATGATACTATTAGTAATCTGTCTGCTGGTTTTTACAACTTTGAATTTTTTATTAATAACATAAGTTGTGGGGTGCAAAATGTAGAGGTAACTAGTTATTCACCACTTAATTACACAATAAATAATATTAATGAAACATGTTCAGGATCATCTGATGGAGTTGCTTACATAAATACTCAAGTTGTAAATGCTCCAAATGGAACTGTTTCTAATTTATCATATTGCTCATCAAATCCAAATACAAATTTCATAACTACTCCTCAAACAATAATAGAAGAAGTTCAATTATATGGAGATAATTTTAACATTATTAATAACACACAATTATCTGCTGATTTTTACGAAGACTATACTAACTCTTTTTTTGCTGATATTTCTCCAAATCAAAGCTATACTGTAAACGTTACATTAGCTAATATGGGTTTTTCTGCTTATGATCCAGAAGCTGTTAACATATACATAGATTTTAATATTGATGGAGATTTCTTTGATCCTGGAGAGGATCTTGGTGTTATTTTAATACCATCTGCAACTTGGACAACAAACACTATTTATCCATTTAGTTTCACTGTTCCAAACAATTCTGTTTCTGGCCCAACAAGAATGCGTGTAGTATGTATAAGTAATGCAGGTGGTGCACCCATAAATATGGGTCCTTGTGAAAGCCCAACAGGTTTTGGAACACCATGGTTCGGGGCGACTGAAGATTATTCAGTAGTAATTAATAGTAGTGTTTCGAGCTCATATTTATGGTCTAATGGTGATTCTTCAGATAGTATTTATTCATTACCTAGTGGAACATATTTTGTTTCAATATTAGATCAAAATGGTTGTATTACTAACGACTCTGTATTTATTGATACAAATTATAGTCCAACAGTCTATACAAGTCAAGATCAAAGTATTTGTCATTCAGGGTCTGCGAATCAGCTTACAGCGAGTTCAAATGTTAGTGGGAATTATAGCTGGTACCCACCAAATTCATTTGTAGATCCTAATGTTCAAAATCCTATTTTTTTATCAAATTTAATATCAACAACAACTTTTGTTGTTACTTTGCTGGATAGTAATGGGTGTACTGCTTTGGATTCAGTTACAGTTAATGTAAATCCAATTCCTAGCGTTACAATTTCTACTCTTCCTAGCTCTGCGTGTCAAAATGATACAATTCAACTTATTGCATCATCATCAATACCATTAAATCTTTATAGATTTCAGTATAATTCAGGAAATGGATGGCAAAACATTATAACAACTAATAATGGAGGATGGGGTAATATAAATCCTCAAATTTTTAATAATATTTTAACAACAACTCAATTTAGAGTTAGGGTTAGAGAATGGTGGGGGTGTACAGTAAGCCCGTGGTCTCCTGTCATAAGCGTTCCTATTAATGCTGTAAATACACCATTCATAAGTCATAATTAGATTTAAAAAATACAATAATATATACATAATGAAAATAACCAAAAAAATGAAAACAATGAAAACAAAATTATTTTTGATTGTACTAATTTGCTTTGTCTTAAGCATTAACTCCAAAGCTCAAACAAGTACATCACCAACCCAAGATGTTTGTGTTGGGTCAACTGAACCTTATTTATTAAATCCCTCAAACAGTACATCTAGTTATCAGTGGACTTTGAACGGAGGAGGTGTAATATCATCAGGTCAAGGTAGCGGTTCAATATTAATTGATTGGAACACTAATGCTGGAGGACCATACACTCTCACTGTCGTTGAAACTGACATAAATGGTTGTGTAGGTCTACCAAAAACAGTTGATGTTACATTACATGATCTAGATAATGCAACTTTTATATTAACAGATTTTTGTGAAGGTTCTTCAAATTCTGCGTCATCAATTATTTCTCCAGGTGGTACTTTTTATTTTAATCCAATACCAACAAATGGTGAGACATTAGATCCAATTACTGCAGAAATTACTGGAGGAATTGCAGGAAACACATATTTTGTTGAGTATATTACAAATGGATTATGTCCACAACAAAATATCGAATCAGTTTTAGTAAATAGTTTAGATGATGCGTCCTTTTCACTAAATAATTATTGCGCAGATTCTCCAAATTCTGCATCAGCAATAGTTACCGTAGGTGGAGTATTTTCATTTAATCCAGTACCTACAGGAGGAGAAATAATTAATGCTACAACAGGAGAGATTACAGGGGGTATTCCTGGTAATACATATACTGTAGAGTATACTACAATAGGAACATGTTCATCCTCTCAGACGCAAAATGTTTTAATTTATTCATTACCTTCAACAGGTCCTATTTTTCATAATTGATTTTGTTAAGAGTAGCTACAATATTTTTATTTTTTTTAGCATCATGTCTATCTTGTTATGCTGCAGATACTATTTATGTTTGTAATGGAACAGTACAAGAGTTTGGTGTTCCTAACTCTAGTGGATCAACTTATTTTTGGGAGGTTGATAATAGTTCAGTTGCAAGTATTGTTTCAGGTAGTAATTCTGAACTGGTTACTATCAAAATCAATAGTGCAGATATTTTTAAATTATTTGTGACTGAAACTGATATAAATGGGTGTATAGGAGCTGATAGTATTGTAGTAATAGCCCATTCTTTACCAAATCCAATAATTATTTCAGATGAAGTCAATTTGTGTGATGGTGATAGTGTTCTGATTGAATTAAATTTTGATGCATCTTTCAATTCATTTCTTTGGAACAATAATGATACAGAAATATTTACATATGCATCAGATGCTGGAAGTTTTTTTGTAACAGTTACAGATACTAATGGTTGTTCAAAAGCCAGTAATAGTATCGATGTTAATATTTATTCTGACGTAATGGCTGATTTTTCTATTTATGGTACATGTATTAGTCAGCCTAGTTTGTTTATTAATCAATCAATTTACGATTCTGAACAACTATCTCAAATTTATTGGAATATTGAGGGAAATTATTTTTCTGGAGATTCTATTTATTATATCTTTAATGAAGTGGGGTCATATAATATTTCTTTAGGGATTCAAACTTATGAATCTTGTTTTGACTCTGTATCAAAATCAGTAAAGATAAATGCTAATCCTGTGGCTGATTTTGCATATAGTCCAAAAGATGTTTCAATATTAAATCCCCAAGTTAATTTCTTTAATAACTCCATCAATGCTTATCCACTAAGTTGGGATTTTGGTGATGATTCTTTTGATATTTCTGCTAATCCTGTACATGCATATAGTGACCCAGGTATTTACGATGTCTTGCTAGTTGTTTCAGATTCAAATCAATGTATAGATTCAATTTACAAAGAAGTTATTGTTTATTATGATTTTATTTTACATGTTCCTAATGCATTTACTCCAAACGATGATTCAGATAATGATGTATTTGGTGTTGAGGGAATAAGAATGGAAAAATATCAGTCTTTTGAGTTAATTATTTTTAATAGTTGGGGAGAAAAAGTTTATCAAACAAATGACATTAGTAAACCTTGGGACGGAGGTGATAATCCTGCAGATGTATATACATGGTTATTAGTAATAGAGGATGAATTAGGTCAGATAAGAAAAAGAAATGGTTTAGTAAATTTAATAAGATGATTTATCTTAAATCAATTACCTCTATGTTTTTATAATCTTTAATTATAAAATTAAATGCATCTTCATTAATGTTACTTTCAAACTTTTCAATCAAATAACTATAAGTCCCGCCATTTTTATCTTGCATTATTATTTTTTCTAATCGAATATTCTTGTTTTCATTTATAACTAAACTGATTTTTATAAACTCTTCACTTTTTTTTGGATACAAGTCAATAATATGTCTTGTACTACTTTTCAATTTTTCAGATTTTATGAGTTTATGTTTATAGTTATTTTCGTAGATAGTAAATATTTTTTTTGGAGATAATAGATCTTCCTGCGGATCATGATCCATGATTTGAACTTCATTTTCTTGTTTTAAATAAATCCATTGTGTTTCTCCGTTATTAATAATTTTCTGATCATCAAGTTCTAAAATAAATTTTTCATTTTCAATAATTAGTTTTCCTTTTTGTGATTCTTTAATTGCTTGACTATTATTTTCAAAAATAAATTTGAACTCAATTGTTATATTTTTTTGTTTTTTTGTTTCATTACTTAGTTTTTCAAGAATTTTTTTTGCATTTGCGTCTTGAGCATTGGAATATTGTAAACAAAAAAATATTGCAAGTAATAAGTTTATAATTTTATTCATTATTTTTAAGGTTTTGTAACAATTCTATTAAGTCTTGTTCATTTTTAATTAATACTTTTCTAGCTTTGCTTCCTTCAAAAGGCCCTACAATTTCTGCTGCTTCTAGCTGATCAATTATTCTGCCAGCTCTATTATATCCAAGCCTTAACTTTCGTTGTATTAATGATGTTGAACCAGATTGATGTTTGACCACAATTTCTGCTGCTTGATCAAACATTTCATCTTTATCATCTAAATCTGCTTTTGTGCCACTTGCTTCAGTTTCTCCTTCAAACTCAGGAAGCATATGTGCATCTGGATATGCTCTTTGTGAACCTATAAATTCACAAATATTTTCAACTTCAGGAGTATCCACAAATGCACATTGTAATCTGCTTATTTCATTTCCTGTTGATATCAGCATATCACCCATTCCAATTAGTTGTTCCGCTCCTTTAGTATCCATAATTGTCCTTGAATCTACACTAGAAGTTACTCTAAAAGCAACTCTAGCAGGAAAATTAGCTTTAATTAATCCAGTAATTACATTTACAGATGGTCTTTGTGTAGCTACAATTAAATGAATTCCTATAGCTCTAGCTAGCTGCGCTAATCTTGCAATTGGTGTTTCTATTTCTTTACCTGCAGTCATTATTAAATCTGCAAATTCATCTATTACTAAAACTATGTAGGGTAAATATCTATGACCTTTGTTTGGGTTTAATTTTCTTGAAATAAATTTCTTGTTATATTCCTTGATATTTCTACAGTTGGCCAATTTACATAGTTCATATCTTTGATCCATTTCAATACAAAGCGAGTTTACCGTATTAACTACTTTTTTTGTGTCAGTTATAATAGCTTCTTCAGCATCGGGAAGTTTGGCTAGATAATGTCTTTCTATTTTATTAAATAAAGTAAGTTCAACTTTTTTAGGATCAACTAAAACAAATTTTATCTGCGCTGGATGTTTTTTGTAAAGCAATGATACGAGCATTGCATTTAATCCAACTGACTTTCCTTGCCCAGTTGCGCCAGCCATCAAAAGATGTGGCATTTTTGCTAAATCAATTACAAATGTTTCATTTGAAATAGTTTTACCAAATGCAATAGGAAGCTCCATCTCAGAATTTTGAAAATTATCAGATTGCAATACTTCTAACATTGATACAGTATTTTTTTTCTCGTTTGGTACTTCAATACCAATTGTACCTCTTCCAGGAATAGGAGCAATAATTCTTATCCCTTCTGCTGCGAGACTTAAGGATATATCATCTTCTAAATTTTTAATCTTTGATATTCTTACGCCAGCATCAGGAACAATTTCATATAGTGTAATCGTTGGGCCAACTGTAGCAGAAATAGACGAAATGCCAATTTTATAATGTCCTAAGGTTTCTACTATTTTATTTTTATTTTTTTCTAGTTCATTTCTATCAATAGCTATTTGACTATCTCCATAATCCTTCAATAGATTTATCGTTGGCATTTTATATTTAGATAGTTCTAATGTAGGATCAAAATCTCCAAGTTCTTTTAATTTATTTTGAATGTCATCATCACTTAAAATTTTTTCGTTCTCAGTATTTACAATTTCTACATTTATATTTGTTTCTGTTTTTATACTTTCAATCTCCTTCTCGTTTTCGTTAGTTTTTATTTTTTCTGTATTTTTTTCAGTAATTGGTTGTTGTATATCTTTTTCATCCTCAAATTCTTCAATTGCAAATTTGTTTTTTTCTGTTAAATCATTTGAAGCTTTATTATTTTTACTTTTTAAACTCTTAATTGCCTCAACAATATTTTCTGAATTTAGTTTAAATGACATTATTAAATATAACAATGCAGAAGTTAATAATGTTAAAGTTGTCCCGACTTCGCCTAAAATTTGGATCAAAAATTTAGAGCAGTAAACACCAATTCCTCCAGCATAAAATGAACTGCCTATAAAATGACTTATGATAATTGGTAGAATTATCAGTAATAAAATACCATGAAAAATAATTTTACTTATTTTGTTAATTTTTAGTCCCAAAATACTAAGACTTATAAAAGAAGTTAAAGTAGGTATAATAATAGCTGATATACCAAACCATAATTTGATTAACACATAACTTATTTTTGCCCCAATACCACCGATTTGGTTACTTGTTTGATCTTTGGTTATAGAATAATCTTTGTTAGAAAGGATACTGTCATCAACTTTCCAATTAAACAAGTAAGAAATAAAAGCAATTATTGTTAGAACTGAGAATAAAAGAAGAAAAGTTGCAAATATCTTTTGATTGCTTTTATCATTTATGATATCTAAAACCTTATTTAGATTTATTTTGGTTGATTTTTTAAATTTTAATTTTTTCTTTACCATAAAATACAAATGTAATAACGAAATACTTTATTATTTGAATCATGCTTTGATATCTATTAGCATGAAATTGTTAATAATTGTTAGTTTATTAAATATTAGCATTATATAATAGAAACACTAAATTTGTAACTTTTATTATGTTTAATATAAAAACACAAAATGTATTTGATGATTTGAAAGCTGTAATTGTTGAAATTACAGACGATTTTGGTTGTATTGCCAAGGTCAATGATTGTTATGATCAAGAATCTAAACAACATGTTCAACAAGATAATTATCTAACAATGCCATTAATAGTACAGTCATGAAACAGATTACAAATACAATCTTTATGGTTAGGCCAGTGTGTTTTCGTAGTAATGAGCAAACAATTGTAAATAATTTCTATCAAAAAAATAATATAGCTTCTCACTTTTCTAATGATAAAGCATTATTGGAGTTTGATACTTTTGTTGATAAATTGAAATCAAAGGGTATTGATGTTATTGTCATTGAAGACAACACAATTCATGATACTCCAGATTCTATTTTCCCAAATAATTGGGTTTCTTTTCATTCTGATGGGACTGTTGTTCTTTACCCAATGTTTGCTAAAAATAGAAGATTGGAAAGAAGAAAAGATATTTTAGATCTGCTAACAAAAAAATATAGTTTTGATATAAATTCAATAAAAGATTATACAGATTTTGAAAATAAAGAACAATTTCTTGAGGGAACTGGAAGTATGATTTTTGACAGAGAAAATAAAATCTGTTATGCAGCTATATCTGCTAGAACAAATAAACAATTATTTTTAAAATTTTGCAGTGATTTTGGATACATTCCTGTAATTTTTGAGGCGAATCAAAATAATGAGGGCAAGCGATTACCTATCTATCATACAAATGTAATGATGTGTATTGCTGATAAATTTGCAATTGTTTGTTTAAATAGTATAGATAATGTTCATGAAAGAAATTATGTAAAAACAACAATATCTAACTCTGGAAAAAAAATTATAGAAATTAGTGAATTACAAAAAGAAAGTTTTGCAGGTAACATGTTACAACTCAAAGGAGATAAGTCTTATCTTGTTATGTCAAGAGGAGCTTATAATGCTTTAAATAAAGATCAAATTGATGAAATTGAGAAGCATTGTTCAATTATATATAGTTCTCTTAGCACAATTGAAGAATATGGAGGAGGCAGTGCAAGATGTATGATGGCAGAAATTTTTTTACCAAAAAAAATATTAAATGATTAAAAAGATATTAGAAAATAAAATTTCTGAAGCTATTTCTGAATTATATAAGTGCAAAGCTATCTCTATTCAACTTCAAAAAACAAGAGCTGAGTTTGAGGGTGATTTTACTGTTGTAGTTTTTCCATTATTAAAAATAACAAAGCAAAATCCAGAAAAAACTGCTGAAGAAATCGGATCATATTTAATACAAAAAATAAGTTTTATCTCTAAGTATAATGTAGTTAAGGGTTTTTTAAATCTCAGTATCAGTGCCAGTTTTTGGATAGATAAATTTTATGAAATATATAGTGTAGAGAATTTTGGTATTACGAAGGTGGAAAAAAATTCTCCAGTATTTTTAGTTGAATTTTCATCGCCAAATACTAACAAGCCTATTCATCTTGGCCATTTGCGAAATAATTTTCTTGGTTTTTCTTTAGCCAAAATTTTATCAGCTAATGGAAAAAAAGTGAAAAAAGTTCAAATAATAAATGATAGAGGAATACATATTTGTAAATCAATGGTAGCCTGGTTAGAATTTGGAAATGGTGAAACTCCTAAAAGTTCAGGAATAAAAGGTGATCATTTAGTTGGAAAATATTATGTTAAGTTTGATGAACAATATAGAAAAGAAGTTTCATCGTTGATTAAGCAAGGAAGTACCGAGGAGGAAGCTAAGAAATCATCTCCTATTTTAAAAAGAGCTCAGCAAATGCTAGTAAAATGGGAAGATGGTGATAGTAAGATTATGGATTTATGGAAAACTATGAATGGATGGGTTTATAAAGGTTTTGATATCACTTACAAAAACATAGGGGTTGATTTTGATAAAAATTATTATGAAAGTGAAACATATTTATTAGGAAAAGAGATAGTTGATTTAGGTATTAAAAAAAATGTATTTTATAAAAAAGAAGATGGTTCTGTTTGGATTGATTTGTCAGATGAAGGGTTGGATGAAAAGGTTATTTTACGAGCTGATGGAACCACAGTATATATGACTCAGGATATTGGTACAGCATTACAAAGACAAAAAGATTTTTCTTTTTCAAATATGATTTACACTGTTGCAAACGAGCAAGATTACCATTTTAAAGTATTGTTTCTCATTTTGAAAAAATTAGGATATTCTTGGGCTAATAATTGTTATCATTTATCTTATGGAATGGTTGATCTTCCAACGGGAAGAATGAAATCCAGAGAAGGGACAGTAGTTGATGCAGATGAATTTTTAAATGAAATGATAAATACTGCCAAATCAATTTCAAAAGAACTTGGAAAATTAGAAGATATGTCAGCTGAAAAAGCAGAAGAATTATACTCAACTATTGGCTTGGGAGCATTAAAATATTTTATGCTAAAAGTTGATCCGAAAAAACGTATGTTGTTTGATCCGAAAGAATCTATTGATTTTAATGGAAATACCGGTCCTTTTATTCAATATACTTATGCTAGAATACAATCTTTAGTTAGAAATTATTCTGCAAAATTTAATTTACCGAATAATATTTCAATAAGCCCAAAAGAAAAAGACATCATAAAAAATTTACTTGATTTCTCAAATATAATTGATGAAGCGGCTAAAAGTTTTAGTCCTGCTGTTGTTGCTAATTATGTTTATGAACTTGTCAAAGCTTTTAATAATTACTATCAGCACACTCCAATTTTGAAAGCAGAAAGTGAAGATTTAATTAAATTTAGATTAGCCCTTTCTATAAAAGTTGGAGAGGTAATAAAATGCTCGATGAAGCTGCTTGGTATTGATGTTCCGCAAAGAATGTAATATAACGTTAATAGATTTATATTTAATTGTGAATAAGAAACTTATTCTTTATTAGTAGAAGAAAAAGTTGTAGATTGAAAATAAAAGAATAATTAGTGATTCTATTATTTAATTGCATCTCTTTTCATTTAGGAAGCTATTTATTTTTATACACTCCACAGCTTCTTTTGTATCATGAACTCTTAAAATTCTAGCACCCTTTTGCAATGCAATTGTATTTAATATACTTGTTCCATTAAGGGCATCATTTGCTGTTCCATTAAGTAAATTATAAATCATAGATTTACGTGAAATACCAACTAAAATTGGATACTTAAATAGCTGGAATTCATTTAATTGATTCATTAATTTGTAATTATCTTCAAGTGTTTTTCCAAAACCAAAACCTGGATCTAAAATAATTTTATTAAATCCAAAATCATTTAGTTGTTGTATTTTTTCTTCAAAAAAAACTTTTATTTCTGCAATTATGTCGCTATAAGTTGGATTAGTCTGCATATTTTTTGGTGTACCTTGCATGTGCATTAAAACATAGGGCTTATTAATTTTTGCAATTGTTGCTAGCATATTGCTGTCAATGTTGCCAGCAGAAATATCATTAATTATATCAGCACCCAGTGCAACACACTTATTAGCTGTTTCTGACCAAAAAGTATCAATTGATAATGTTATGTTAGGAAATGTCTTTTTTAACAATTTAACAACAGGAATTAATATTTTTAATTCACTCTCTGATGTAATTTGTTTTGCACCAGGTCTTGATGATTGTGCCCCTATATCAATAATTGTAGCTCCTTCATCTAGCATTTTTTTTGCTTGATTAATTATTTTTTTACTAGTGTTATATCTACCACCATCATAAAATGAATCTTTTGTTACATTTAGTATTCCCATTACTATATTTTTTTCTGTTGAAAAAATAGTTGAATAGATATTTTTATTAATTTTATTTTCATTCATAATTAACGTATATTTATGCAATATTAAACAGATATATTTTTATGCAACAAACAATCTCAGAATATGATTCAATAATAGTAAATTGTAAGGAGATTTTTGCGAAAAAAATGAAAGATTATGGAAGTGCTTGGAGAATCTTAAGAATTAGCTCACTCACTGATCAAATATTTATCAAGGCTCAAAGAATTCGCTCTATAGAACAAAAAGGTATTCAAAAAATAAAAGAAGATAGCCAAAATGAATTTATAGGAATTGTAAATTATTCCATAATTGGCCTTATTCAAATGGATATAGGGGTTAGCGAACAGGCTGAAGAGCTAGATGAAAAAATTGTTTTAAATCATTTTGATAAACATTCGAATGTAGCAAAGGAGCTTATGCAGGCAAAAAATCATGACTACGGTGAGGCATGGAGAGATATGAGAGTTAGTTCACTGACTGATTTAATTTTACAAAAGTTATTAAGAGTTAAGCAGATTGAAGACAACAAAGGATCTACTTTAATTTCAGAGGGCGTAGATGCAAACTACTTAGATATGCTAAATTATGCTGTATTTGCTCTAATAAAATTAAAAAAATAATTATGAAAGATTTAATCAAAAAAGTTTCTGAATCACCAGCATTTGTTTGGTTTTTAAGAGTATTAATTTCTGCTTTATTTTTTGTTTCAGCTGTAGCAAAAATGTATCCAAGTCCAGAAATTGGACTCATCAAATATTTTGAAATTAAACAACTTGTTCAAGGTCTTGGTTTTAATGAGATATTAGCTCAATATTTTTCACGATCTATTATTGCATTTGAGTTTTTTATTGCTATCTCTGTTTTATTAAACAATTATTTGAAAAGAATAATCTATCCAATATCAATTCTTCTGTTGGTAGCTTTTACAACACACTTAACATATTTAGTTTTTCAAGGAAATGATGGGAACTGTGGCTGCTTTGGAGAATTGATTCCAATGACTCCATTAGAAGCAATTATAAAAAATATTATAACAATTTTAATTCTATATTTTTTATATCATAAAACACCAAAAAATTTGTCTTCAAATTTTAGAAGTCTTATAATTTTAATGCTATCGTGTTTGTTATTTATGTTTATATATGTGCCACTAAGGGGTAATCAAAAAGTACAAGAAAATACAAAAATGAGTTTGAATCAAGTTACTTCTCCTTACTCAAAATATATTTCTCAAACTGATATTGATAGTGGTGAAAAGATTTTATGTTTTTTTGCGCCTGGCTGTGATCACTGTCAATTAGCAGCTAAGCAAATTAAAGAACTTCAAAACAATATAGAAGACTTTCCTGAAGTATACATAGTTTTTTTAGAAGAAGAGCCTGAAAAGATACCTAAATTTTTAAATAAAGCTGGTGCTGATTTCAAATATGAAATTATGGATATTTTGAACTTCATGGAAGTTTTTGGATTTGATTATGATACTCCAGGAATTGTTTATCTTAATAATGGAAATGTTTTAGAGTTCTTTCATGGCACAAAAAAATCAGGTAGTAATATGTATTTTAAACCACAAGATCTAGAAAAACTATTACAAAACAGATAGATATTTTGATTAGACTTATTATTAAAAAAATAATTTATTCCTTTTTTGTTCTTTTTGGTATATTAACCCTTGTATTTTTTTTATTTAGTGTTTTGCCTGGAGACCCTGCTCGAATGATGTTAGATAAAAGGGAAGATGCTGATCAAATGAAAATTATAAATCAAAAATATGCCTTTGATAGACCACTTTTTGATCAGTATTTGTTATACATAAATGATGTTTCACCTATTTCAGTTCACCATAAAAGTAAGAACGCTTTTACATTTTTATTAAATAATAAATATGATTATATAAAGATTTTTTCTAGCAAAAATTATAATATAGTTTTGAAGTTTCCTTATTTACGAGATTCTTTTGTTAGTACCGGAACTAGCGTTACATCCATCATTTCTAGAACATTTAAAGCTACTTTTGTTTTAGCAATATCCTCGATATTTTTTGCTGTTTTTTTTGGTATTATTTTTGGGGTAGTATCTGCAGTTTTTAAAAATAGTTTTATAGACAAAATAATTGTATTTGTATCAGTTTTAGGTATGTCGTTACCATCATTTTTTTCAGCAATAATTATAGCTTGGGTATTCGGTTATTTATTAAATAATTACACTGGATTAAATATGACTGGTAGTTTGTATGAAGTTGATGATTATGGAAGAGGATCTTTTTTACAGATTAAAAATCTAATTCTACCTGCCATAACTTTGGGAATAAGGCCTTTGTCAGTAATTATTCAATTATGCAGAAGTTCATTATTAGAAGTTTTAGTTGAAGACTATATTAGAACAGCTTTTGCCAAAGGACTGAATCATTATGTTGTTATTTTTAAACATGCTTTAAAAAATGCATTGAACCCGCTTATTACTACTGTTTCTGGTTGGTTCGCTTCGATGTTAGCTGGTGCTGTTTTTGTAGAGTATATATTTGGATGGAATGGAATAGGTAAAGAAATCGTAGATGCGTTAAATAAAATGGACTTACCAGTTGTTATGGGAGCTGTTCTTTTTATTGCGTTGATATTTGTGATTATAAATATTTTAGTTGATATAGTCTATGCATGGCTTGACCCAAGAATACGAATAAATTAATATGAGAAATAAAATTGTAGCAGCTAACTGGAAAATGAATCTTGATTATAAAGATGGAATTAATATTCTAAAAGAAGTTTCTGATAAACTTCAGTTTAATACGAATACGAAAGTAATAATTGCAACTTCGTATATTCATTTACGTGAAGCCGTAAGTTTAAATAATTTAAATTCACAAATTAATATCGCTGCGCAAAATTGTAGTGCATATGATTCTGGAGCTTATACAAGTGATATTTCTGCAAAAATGATAAATTCATGTGGGGTAAAATATGTTATTTTAGGACATTCAGAATGTCGCGATAATTTTAAAGAGGATAATTATTTATTAATGCAAAAAGTTTCGCAAGCATTATCAAACAATCTTCATGTCATTTTTTGTTGTGGTGAAACACTATTGCAAAGACAAAAAAAGATTCATTTTAAGTATATTGAGAAACAGCTTGAAGAAAGCTTATTTCATTTATCTTCTGATGATATGTCAAAAATTTATATTGCTTATGAGCCTATATGGGCAATTGGAACTGGCGTAACAGCATCTTCTAGTCAAGCACAAGAGATGCATAAATATATTAGAAGTTTATTTTCAAAAAAATATGGTGATACCTGTTCAGCAAATATTTCAATTTTATATGGGGGAAGTTGTAATTCTGAAAATGCATCAGAATTATTTTCACAACCTGACATAGATGGTGGTCTTATTGGAGGGGCATCATTGAAAGCTGACAGTTTTATTTCAATAATCAAATCATTTTAATGAAATACACAGAAGTTGATATAAAATTAGAAAAGATTATACCATTCTCTGAAATTTTAATTGCTAAATTGAACGAGATAGGTTATGATTCATATGAAGAAAATAAATTGGGAGTCAAGGCATATATCGAAACAAAAATTTTTGATGAAAAAAAAATATCTGAGATATGTGAGGACTTATCATTGCAAACTAACATTTCATATACATTTTCAATTTTAGAAGAAAAAAATTGGAATAAAGAATGGGAAAAAAACTTTAATCCTGTTTTTATAAATGATTCTTGTGTTATAAGAGCTCCATTTCACAAACCATTTAATGATGTAAGATATGAAATTATTATAATGCCTAAAATGTCTTTTGGAACAGGTCACCATCCAACGACATCACTCATTTTAAATAAAATGTTTGAAGTTAATTTTTTAAATAAAAATGTCTTAGATATTGGAAGCGGAACAGGAGTTTTATCCATTTTATCTTCAATTTTAGGAGCAGATTTCTGTCTTGGCATTGATAATGACAAATGGGCATATGAAAATGCAAAACAAAATGCAGTATTAAATAATACTTTAAATATAGATTTTCGTTATGGAACAATTGATTCTATAAAAAAAGAAATGCACTTTGACATTGTTTTGATAAATATAAACAGAAACACAATTCTCAAAGAAATTTCATCTTACATTAAATTTATGAACCCTAATGCAGATTTGATTTTAAGTGGTTTTCTTCAAGAAGATGTAGATATTATTATTGATAGATTGATTAAACATAATTTTAAAAAGCTAGACATTAAAAATAAAGATAAATGGCAAATGATTCATTTCAAAAGATATTAACTTTAATAATATTTATTTCAATTTCTTTTTTTTCTTTTTCTCAAGATAAGCAAAAGAAAACTAATTATTTTTCTGATGATTTTTCATTATATATTCAAGAGATTTCTGATTTTATGACAAAATCAGATAATCAAGATTTAAAGATAATTTTAAATAGGTATAAAACAGCAGTAAGTGATTTATCTGTAAATGAACAGGAAGTAATTATAAGAATTTCTAATAAAATGTTGACAAGAAAGTTAAAGCCAAAGCAACATTTTAGTAAGTTTTTATCGTCAATAACTATTACTGTGAACTCAAGTGAAAAAAAAGATTTATTAAATTGGTTGCGAATCGTTGAAGATGTTGTAGATCAATCAACTATTAAAACTACTATGTTACTTTTTGATTTTCATAAAATGTTGATTGACCAGAATTTATTAAGATCCAGTAAGTCTGCTAAATGGCAAGTTAATAATTCACAATATTATTATACTCTCGAAAACTTTGAGCCAGTTGTTTTATTTCAATTACCTACCGATATTGTTTGTTCCACTGATTATGGTTCATATACAGTCTTTCAAACTACTGGTAAGTACAATATTATAAATACAAGTTGGACTGGTAATGGAGGTAAAATTTATTGGGATTCTCAAGGGTTTTCTAAAGATTCAGTGTATGCAGAGCTAGGCTCTTATGAAGTAGACTTAAGAAAAACTATCTTAACTGTAGATTCATGTATTTTTTATAATAAATATGAATTTTCAGATATGATTCTTGGTAATATTGAAAATCGTATTGCTAAAGGAAAAAGAATAAACTCCTTTCCAAAATTCACGTCCTATAGTAAAAACATTGAAATAAAAAATATCTTTCCTAACATAGATTATAGAGGAGGATATGTTTTAGAGGGAAAGGAATTTGTTGCTGATGGTGGAGTAAATGCTGAGGCCAAAATTGTTTTTAAAAGAAATGATAACGATATATTTATTGCTAATGCTAAAAGGTTTAATATTGATGACGAAAAGATTATAGCAAAACAAGCAGGAGTAAAAATATTTATTGATAATGATTCAATTTTCCATGGCAGTCTTCAGTTTAAATATTTAGATAATAAGAGACAATTACAATTGTATAAAGATAGAAAGAGTATTTCAGGTGCACCTATGTTAAATACATATCATCAAATTACTATGGATTTTGAGTTGATGGAATGGAGTGTAGATAGCGATTTAATTACTTTTGGATCATTGCCTGGAACTGCTGAGTCAACAATATATTTTGAATCTGTTGATAGATATTTAGCATCTAAATTTGAATCAATGCAAGGAGTTGATGATATTCATCCGTTGTTGTTAGTGGATAAATATACTCAAGAAATAGGACAGGATAATTTCTTTGTTACAGAATTTGCACTTTTTGCTGGATATCCACTATTACAAATTAAAAATTTTTTAATTCGTCTATATAATGATGGATTTATTTTTTATGATTTTAGCTCTGAGAAAATTAAGGTTTTACCTAAGCTAAATAATTATATTCTAGCAGCTTCAGATTTAGGAGATCATGATGTGATTTCATTTAACTCTACAATAAAAAATGGTCAGTACAATACCGGAGACAAAAACTTAGTTAATGCTGCACTAAATTTAAAGTCAAAAAAAATAAAAATTATAGGTCTAAAAACAGTAAATGTAAGTAATAAAAGAGGTGTTTATCTTTACCCTAGTAATGGAGTGATTACTTTACAAAAAAACAGAGGTTTTATTTTTAATGGACAGGTGTTAGCAGGTAAAGGAAGATTAAATTTATTCGGAAGTAATTTTTCTTTTAACTATGATGATTTTAAGATTGATTTTAATAAAATTGATTCAATTCAATTTTCTGTACCCCTAGATTCCAAAATGAAAGATATGTATGGTAATGATGTCCTTACCCCAATAAAAACATTAATTCAAGCAGGTGCAGGAGATCTTCTCATTGATGACCCAACAAACAAATCAGGTATTAGACAGGATAGTTTTCCTCAATTCCCAAAATTTAGATCATTTGATAATTCTTATGTATATTATGATAGTTATGAAATTTATAATTCTGTTTACACAAGAGACAAATTTTCATTTCACTTGCAACCTTTTGAAATAGATAGTCTAGATGATTATTCAGGTGCAGGTTTGTCTTTTGCCGGCACCTTTCAATCGGCAGGTATTTTTCCAGTATTTGATGATACTTTAAGAATACAAGAAGATTACTCACTTGGCTTTAGCCGGAAAACACCGGAGGATGGTTTTACAATTTATAATGGAAAAGGTAGATATTATAATGATATTTTTTTAAGTAATGACGGGCTAAAGGGTAATGGTAATTTTGAATATTTGACTGCCAAAGCAAGCGCCAACGATATAATTTTCTTTCCTGATTCAATGAATTTAAATACACAATTGTTTTCAATCGAAGAAGTTTCAGAAGGTATTGAGTTTCCTCAAGTAAAAAATACTCAGACATATATTCATTTTGAGCCATACAAAGAGAGATTATATATTTATAAAAAATTAGATAATTTTAGTTTATATCAATCCCAAGTTGAATTAGATGGAGATTTAGTGATGCGCCCTACAGGAGTTACTGGACAAGGGTTAATGACTTTAGATAATTCAAAAATTAATTCTGATTTATTTACTTACAATGCTAATTGGTTTGGTTCAGATAATGCAAGTTTAAAATTGTTTGAAGAAAATGGTCAGCATGTTTTTGTTGCAAATGATTTGAAAACTGATATTGATTTAAAGTTAAGAGAAGCTTCATTTTACTCCAACGGTTCACAATCATATATGGAACTTCCAGCTAATCAATATATTTCATATATTGATCAATCAAAATGGTTTATGGATAAAGATATGTTACAATTAGGTAGTGAATCTGAAAATGGTCAGAAGTCTGAATTTGTTTCTGTTCGCCCTGATCAAGATTCTTTAAGATTTTTTGTGCAAACCGCATCTTATAATCTACAAGATTATGTGATTAATGCAAATGGTGTAGATTACATAGAAGTTGCAGATGCGTTAATTTACCCCGATTCAGGTAAATTATCAATTAAAAAACAAGCTGAGATAGAAACACTTTACAATTCAAGAGTTATTGTTAGTAAAACAAATAAATTTCACTCATTTATTAATGCTCAAGTAGATATAGAATCTGCAATTTATTATAGTGCAATAGCAGATTTAGAATTTAATGATGGTTCAAATCTAAAGCAAACTATTTTCTTTGATAACATTAATGTTAATAACGATACTAATACTTATGCTATCGGTCATGTTTCAGAAAATAATATTTTAAACTTAGGTGATAAATTTCAATTTATAGGAAAGGTAGAGTTATTTGGAAATAATAAAAGTTTGCTGCATGATGGATATTTTAAAATACGACATAACTGTAGTGGCTTAGCAAAAGAATGGGTAAAGTTTAAATCTGAAATTAATCCAAACAATATCTCTTTTATTCTTAGTGAAAATTTATATAATGATCAGAATTTACCTTTGAGTGCTTCTCTAGTAATGGATTTTGATTCTACAGATTTTTATACAACATTTTTAACAACTAAAAAAAGTCATAATCTTGACATTGATGTGTTATCTGCTTATCAGAAATTACATTATGATTCTAATTTATCATCCTTTGTTGTTGAGAACTTAGATACACTTTCTAATAATTATAGATTAAACGATAAAAGATGTATTTCAAAAGGAGAGGGAGCAATAAACTTAAATTTAAATTTAGGTCAAGTCAAGATTAACTCTATGGGTAGTACAGTTTACAATATTTTAGAAGAAAGAACTTCTATTGACAATGATTTCTTAATGCTTGATTTTTATTTTTCAGATGAAGCTTTAGAGTTTATGTATGAAGATTTAATAACCGCACCAGGTGATGAGTTATTTGAATATAGTGATAAATTTTCAAAAAGTCTAGCTAGAATAGTAGGTGTAAACAATTTTAATGAAATAATTCTAGATTTAGAAATGTCTGATGAATACAGTACATTTCCAAAAGAACTAATTCATTCGGTTATTTTTTCTAATGTAAAATTTACTTGGAATAATTCCAAAAAAGCTTATGTTTCAAAAGGATCGGTATGGGTTCATAGTATTTTAGATAAATCTGTATTTTCAATTTTAGATGGATATATAATTTTAGAAAAAGGTACAAATTCAGATGTATTAACTATTTATTTAGAGACTGAATTTGGTGATATTTATTTTTTTCAGTACAAAAATGGTGTAATGAGTACTTGGTCAACAAATACAGATTTTACAGATGCAATACAAAATATTTCTGCAGACAAAAAAGTGTTAGAGATTGGTAAAAGTACTTCAGCATATCGTTATAATTTAGTCGGTGAAGAGTATTTTAACAAAGTAAGAAGAGAAATTAAAAAAACATATTAATATATTTAAAATGTTTGATCTAGATTTTTTATTGGTTATACTAGCAGCGTATCTTACAGGTGCTTTTCCTACTTCATTTTTATTAGGCAAACTTTTTTATAATATTGATGTACGTAAATTTGGAAGTGGAAATGCTGGTGCTACTAATACATTTCGTGTTTTAGGTAAAATACCTGGTATTACTGTATTGTTATTAGATATATTAAAGGGGTATGTAGTTGTTAATTATATTTATTTTATTGATCCCAAAACTCTTCTCGAAATAGTTAATACTGATTTGTTTTTTGAATATCAACTTCTTTTTGGTACAGCAGCTGTTATTGGTCATATTTTCCCAGTTTATATTAATTTTAAAGGAGGTAAGGGGATTGCTACTATTTTAGGGGTCTTATTATCGCTTAATTTAACTGCAGCACTTTATTCTTGCGTTGTGTTTTTAGTTATTTTATTTCTATCAAAATATGTTTCATTATCTTCAATTCTTGCTTGTTTTTTTTATTCTATTTTTATATTTTTTATTTATGAAAGTAATATTTATACAGAAAAAATATTTTCGATATTTGTACCTTTTATTTCGTTAATAACTCATAGAAAAAATATACTAAGATTAATAAATAAAGAAGAAACAAAAGTTAAATTTGGTGCTAAATAATTATATAAATGAAAGAATTTTTTGATTCACATTCAACCGCATATTCAAAGAGTAATACTGATAAAGCACTTTACCTAATAAATGACAAGCATAACTCTTTTGATCATGTTATAAATTGTCTTGTGTCAATTTGTGATCATAATGATTTACAAGCTGAACAATGTGCATTAATTACTCATTACAATGGGGCTTGTGATATTGCTACTGGACAAAAAGACGATTTAATTGATTTAAAAGAAGACTTATTGTTATATGGTCTTCACGTAGAGATTTTTTAATTCTCTAATGTATATTTAAAAGATAGGACTTGTAGCATAACTGGATAGTGCACTAGATTACGGCTCTAGAGGTTGGGGGTTCGAATCCCTCCAAGTTCACTATAATAAACAAACTTTTTATTAAGGTTTATATTACGCTTTAAAATAAAAAAATGATAAATTATTTTTCATTTATTATCTCTTGTATAATTGTTGGTATCATATTATTTCAGTCATTTTTTATTGCACCATCAATTAATAAAATTATTGATTCAAAAGAAGCTGCTAAGTTGTTAAGATATATCTGGCCGAAGTTTTTTATTTCAATATCTGTACTTTCTTTTTTCTCACTATTAATAAACTATTATATTGGACAAGAAAATACTGTAAATTCTTTTATTATAGTCTCTATAATTTTAATGTTCATATGTTACTTTATTACACCTTTAATTAACAGAGCAAAGGACAATTCTAAAAATAAATTATGGACTGTGCTTCACGTATTATCTATAATTCTGACACTAATTACTTTAATTTTAAATATTTTAGTAATATTTAACTGGAAATTAAATGCCTAGTTAAGTTTTAACCTACTAAATTAGAAAACCATTGTGAGGTTTTAAATCATTTTTAATTTTTTCTAAAAGATCGTCTGTAATTACCACATAAGAAATGACTGTATTTTCATCAAATCTTTCGTAGTTTGTTTTGAAGACCTGTAATTTATTCTCTTTAATATATTGTCTTAGATGATAAAGATGATGTTTAGCTATTTCGCTTGCGTCACATCCTGAGAATTTCCAAACTAATTTTATTTTTCTGTTCATGAAATTTAAATTAAAATGCACTAATTCCTGTGATATCTCTACCAGTTATAAGTATGTGCATTTCATTTGTTCCTTGGTATGTTATTAAAGTTTCTAAATTAACCATATGTCTCATTATTGAATAGTCATGAGTAATGCCCATGCCACCTAAAATTTGTCTAGCTTCTTTTGCAACTGTATGTGCAATTTTAACATTATTTCTTTTAGCCATAGAAATTTGTTCGTACGAAATTATTCCTTTATTCATCAGTTCTCCAATTTTTAGTACTAATAACTGAGCCTTAGTAATTTCAGTTATCATATCAACAAGTTTTTTTTGTATTAATTGCTTTCCAGCAATTGGTTTTCCAAATTGAGTTCTTTGAAGAGAATATTTTAAGGATGTTTCATAGCATTCTTCAGCTATGCCTAATGCACCCCATGCAACAGCATATCTTCCAATATTAAGGCATTTATACGCATCTTTTATTGAAGATGTTTTTGGTAATATTTGGTCATGATGAACAATAGAATTATCAAAAAAAAGCTCTCCAGTATGAGAAGCTCTAAATGACAACTTATTTTTTAATGTTGTAGACTGAAAATTAGAAATATCTTTAGTTTCAACGACAATTGCTTGTACTTTCTGTAAGTGATTTTTTGCCCAAACTATAACAATATCAGAGTTATCAGCATTACCAATCCATAGTTTAGAACCTTTAATTATTAATTTATTATTTTCTAATCTAAAGGATGTTTTAAGGTTTGAAATGTCTGATCCGTGACTTGGTTCCGACATCGCAAAACTTCCGATAATTTCTCCTTTAGATAGAGGTGGTAGATATTTAATTTTTTGTTCTTCAGTCCCATAAGTGTAAATTGCAAACATTACAAGAGATGTTTGTATAGAACTAGCGACTCTAATAGAACTATCTCCTTTTTCAAGTTCTTTCATCATTAAGCCATATGATATAAAATCAAAATCTAACCCTCCATATTTTTCAGGAAAAATTGGACCAAAACCTCCTAAGTTCGCTAATTCATTTTTTAATGATAATGATTTTCCTGATACAAATGAATCTTCAATAAAAGGACGGACGTGTTTATTTACCCATTCAGCAGTTGATTTAATAATTTCAATTTGAAAATTATTAAGATTTGAGTACAAGTTTAGGTAATCTGTTTTCATTATGCAAAGATAATTAATAAACTATTATTTAAATTAAATCTAAATAACGTATTTTTGCATAATGAAAATTGGATTAATATACGGATCAGATACTGGTGTTACTGAAGAAATATCTTTAAAAATTAAAGAAAAATTTAAAAATTATAACATCGAAAGACACAACATTGCTAATATAAATGAAGACATTATACTTTCTTTTGATTTTCTCATTTTTGGTTTATCTACATGGTATGATGGTGACCTTCAAAGTGATTGGGAAGCTTATTTTGATGATTTTAAAAAAATAGATTTCAGCGATAAATTAGTGGCAATATACGGTTTGGGAGACCAATGGGGATATGAAGATTATTTTGTTGATGGAATTGGAATGATTGCCAATGAAGTTATAAAAAATAATGGAAAACTTATTGGTGAATGGCCTACACAAGGATATGAATTTGAAAAATCAAAAGCTTTAAAAGATAAAGATACCTTTTTTGGATTAGCATTAGATGAAGATAACCAGTATGAAGAAACAGAGAGTAGAATTGAAATATGGACTAAAAATATCATCGAATTTTTAGAGAAAAATTACAAATAAATTTCTTTTTACTATTAAAGTGTATCATCTTTTTTAAAAGATCTATCTTCTTTTAAAAAATAATGTAATAATTTCAGTTTAATTAAATTATCATTAGTAACTTATTTTACATTCTATAACTTTCAGTTTTTTTTTAAAAATTTCATAAAATTTTTACACAATTTTAGGAATTAGTCTTCATTATGAACTTTAACCTATAAAAAAGAACCTTTGCAGGTATTCTATTGTCATTAAATTTTTATTAATACAATTACATTTAGTATTTTTGCATAACTTTTGTAATAATTTATTATACAACTATTTGTTTCATGAGAATAATAATATTAATAATGATTTTTTCAATACAAAATATGTTCAGTCAAGGAGTTATTAATTTTAGTTCAGCAAGACAAACAAAAAATTGGTCAATAGTTAACGATGATGTTATGGGTGGGGTTTCTACATCTAAGTTCTATTACGATGATAATAAAGCAGTTTTTGAAGGTGAAATATCACTCAAAAACAATGGCGGTTTCGCATCTGTTAGATGTAACATCAAAAAAATAAAAGTTTCCCCAAATCATACAATTAATTTACTTGTTAATGGTGATGGTAAAGAATATCAAATTAGAATTAAAAAAAATAAAAATGATTATTTCTCATATGTTCACAATTTTAAAACTAATGGCAAAAATGAGTTAATTACAATACAACTAAGTGAATTTTATCCATCCTTTAGAGGAAGAAAAATTAACAAAGAGAATTATAATCATAATCAAATCGAACAAATATCAGTTTTATTTGGAAACAAAGTAGAGGAAAAGTTTAAACTTGAGATTGAAAAGATATTTTTTAATAACTAAATTCGACTATTTAAATTGTCAAGATGATTGGACTAATAAGTATAAATTATAAGAATGCACCGATAGAAATAAGAGAGCAAATACATATTTCTTCTGAGGATATTAATGAACTCAATAAATATATTAGAAAAAACATAATAATAGATGGCTTATTTATAATATCAACTTGTAATAGAACTGAGCTTTATTTTAACCATAATCTACAAGACCTTACACAAAATATTATATTTCACAAATTAATATCCTCAATCATAAAATTTAAAAAAGTATCTGAAGGAATATCTCCATACATTGAAAAAAAGATTGATAAGCAAGTGTTTACACATATATTTTCTCTTGCAAGTGGTTTGGAATCTATGATGATTGGTGAAAATCAAATTGTCGAGCAAATAAAAAGCTCATACAAAATATGTAAAAATAACAATATGTTATCCTCTACTCTTGACAGAATGATCCAAAAATCTTTGAATGCTAGTAAATTAATAAGAACAAAAACAAAAATAGATAAAGGTGCTGTTTCAGTAAGTTATGCTGCTGTTGAAAAGATAAACAAAGCATTTAAAAAGAAATCCATTTCGATTGTAAATATTGGTGCTGGAAAAACAGGACAATTGACTTTAGAGTCTTTAATTAAAAAAAAATATAACAATATTGAAATTTTAAATCGAACATTAAATAAATCAAAAAAAATTGCAGAAAAATTTAATCTCAAGTATAGGTCTATAGAGCATATTTATGATTTAATGAAGAGCTGCGATGTAATGATATTTTCTACTTCATCAAGAAAAAAATTAATAACAATTAAAGATACTAGAAAAGCTTTAGAGTCAAGAAAAAATTCACTTTTAATAATTGATTTGAGTGTGCCAACTAATGTGCCAACTAATATCAAAATATTTGATCAAATTAATTTAGTAAATATTGATGGTCTAAAAGATGAGGTCAATAAAAATTATCTTAAAAGGAAACAAGAAATTACATATGCTAAAAAACTGATACTTGAATTAGTTGAAGACTTTGCAATTTGGGTCAAAAGCAAACAAATTAGAAATGTCATCACTCAGTTTAATAAAGAATTTGATCAAAATATTTCCAAAATACATAATACTAAAAGCCAAAAAGTTTTAGAAAAATACAAACAATGTATTATAGATAATATTAAAAGTATTGAATTTTCTAAAGACCAAGATCTAATATCAATAATCAGTAATGTTTTATTAACAAAATGAAAAAAATAGTAATTGGAACTAGAGGTAGTAAGCTTGCTGTTTGTCAAACTAAAATTGTAATTGACGAGATACAAAAAAAGTATCCAAATTGTGAATGCGAAGTAAAAGTTATTAAAACTTTAGGAGATAAAATAGTAAATGTCAGTCTTAATAAGATTAATGATAAAGGTTTCTTTGTTAAAGAAATTCAGGAACATTTAATTAATAAAAAAATAGATATAGCAGTGCACAGTTTAAAAGATATGCCTACTAACCTTGAATATACAAATATTTGTGCTATCTTAAAAAGAGAAGATAGCAGAGATGTTTTGGTAAGTAAAAAAAAAATTGCAATTGCAAAATTAAGCTCTATACATTCAATTGGAACTACTTCTATTAGAAGAAAAGTTCAAATAAGAAATATAAACAAAAAAGTAAAAATTAGAGATATTAGAGGTAATGTAGATACTAGGCTAAAAAAAATGATTCAGGGTGACTTTACTGCATTAGTTTTAGCAGCGGCTGGAGTAAAAAGGCTAGGTTTAGAGAAATATATTGTTGAGTATTTAGATCATGACAAATTTTTACCAGCACCTGCACAGGGTGCCATAGCCATCGAAAGTTTGAAAGACAATGAAAAAATAAATAAATATTTAGTTAATATAAATAATGAAAATTCATATATCTGTACAAAAGCTGAGAGAATTTTTATGCGCGAAATAGGAGGAGGATGTAATATGCCATTTGGATGTTTTGCGCAAATTCATGATAATATTATTACAATTTCTGCAATGATAGGATCAATAAAAAATAATAAAATCATAAGAAAAACAATTACTGGCAATACTAATGACTATAAGAATTTGTCTCAAAAATTAGTAAAACAAATTCTAGTAGGTGATGGAAAAATTATAATGAATGAACTAAAAAATAATAATGAATAACAAAGTTATTTTAACTCACTTTGGATCAACCTCGGATTTTTCACTGTTGAACAAAAAAGCTAAGATTTATCATTTTCCTATGTTAAATATTACGTCTAATAAATTAAATAATTTTAAACCATCAGACTATGAATATTTTATTTTCACATCAAGAAATGGCGTTGAATCATTTACAAAATATTACAAAAATGATTTAAAAAAAATTAAAACAATTTGTCTTGGCAAAAAACTATTTGAAAAAATGAAAAAATTAGGTTTTAATATCTCTTACAGCTGTAAATATCCATACAAAGAGAATCTTGTTGAAGAATTGATTAAAGACAACCTAATAAGAAACAAAAAAGTTATTTATCTAACAGGAAATTTATCCGATAATTATATTGAAATGAAGTTAAAAAGTCATTGTCATATTTCTAGAAAAAATATTTATATTACTAGACCTGTGTTAGCCAAAAACAATGAATTAGAAAAAATATTAAACGAAAAAGATTGTATCATAATTTTTACTTCACCATCAGCTTTTGATTCATTTTTAATTAAATATCAAATCAAAAATCAAAAAATCGGTGCAATAGGTAAAACAACAATGGAACATATTTATAAAAATAATTACAATGTTGATTTTATGCCAAAAATACCATCTTACAATAATTTATGTTCAGAAATAAATAAATATATTAATAAACTAAATTAAAGCATGAACTTCCCACATACTAGATTAAGGAGATTAAGAAAAAATAAAATTTTAAGAGAACTTGTTTCAGAAAAAAAAGTCGACATAAAGGATTTAATTTATCCAATTTTTGTATGCGAAGGAAATAATGTTAAAAAAGAAATTAAATCAATGCCAGGTCAATATACTATGTCAATTGACCAGGCAATAATTAAGTGTGAAGAAGCATTTGCTTTAGGCATTAAGTCATTTTTAATATTTCCTGTTTCTGACATTAAAGACGAAACAGGAATCTGTGCAATATCTAAAAATAATATCCAACAAAAAGCTATAAAAAAACTTAAAGATGAATTTAATGAAATTTTAATAATAGCAGATTTATGTAATTGTGCATATACTAACCATGGACATTGCGGTACTTTAGTAGATGGAGATGTTGATAATGATTTGACAGTAAAAAATTTATGTAATCAAGCTATTTCATTAGTTGAGTCTGGAGCTGATATAATAGCACCATCTGATATGATGGACGGCCGAATAAAAGAAATCAGAACAAAACTTGATTCTAAGGGATATGTAAATATACCAATCCTTTCATATTCTGCGAAGTATTCATCTGCATTCTACGGTCCTTTTAGAGAAGCTTCTGAAAGTGCACCAAAAAAAGGTGATAGATCAACTTATCAGTTGAACTATTGTAATTACAGAGAAGCAATTCGAGAGGGTAAACAAGATGTTTATGAAGGAGCTGATATGATCATGGTAAAACCAGCTCTTTCTTACTTAGACATAATAACAAAATTTAGACAAAATTTTAATCTTCCTATCGTTGCTTTTAATGTTAGCGGAGAATACTCAATGGTCAAAGCAATGTCAAAATTAAATTGGGGAGACGAAATCAATCTAATAATGGAAATAATTACCTCTATAAAAAGAGCTGGCGCTGATATTATTATCACATACCACGCGATAGAAGTAGCAAAACAGATTATAAATGAAAATAAGTAATAGTGTCAAAAGCTTTAAAGAAGCTGAAAAATTAATACCTGGAGGAGTAAATTCTCCTGCAAGAGCATTTAGAAGTGTTGAATGTAATCCAATTTTTATCTCTAAAGCAAAAGGATCAAAAATTTACGACATAGACGGGAACTGTTATATTGATTTTGTATCTTCATGGGGCCCCATGATTCTTGGTCACGCAGATGATGATTTAATTAATATAATCAGTAATGTTTCAGTAAACGGAACTTCATATGGGGCTCCAACAACATTAGAAACAAAGATGGCAAAGAAAATTATTGAAATGGTTCCATCAGTTGAAAAAGTAAGAATGGTAAATTCAGGTACAGAGGCAACTATGAGTGCCATCAGATTAGCTAGAGGTTTTACGCAAAAAGATTTAATAATTAAATTTTCAGGAAATTATCACGGTCATGGAGATAGTTTCTTAATAAGTGCTGGCTCTGGAGCGATGACTCTTGGTAAGCCTGATAGTCCAGGTGTAACTTCAAATACTGCAAAGGATACACTTATAGCTGAATTTAATAATATAGACTCTGTAAAAAAATTGTACAGTAAATTTAAAAATAAAATTGCAGCCGTAATTGTTGAGCCTGTTTCTGGAAACATGGGTGTAGTATTGCCAAAAGATAATTTTTTAAAAAAACTTCGTTTAGTTACACAAGAAAATGATTCTTTGTTAATTTTTGATGAAGTTATGACAGGATTTAGATTATCTTCCGGAGGAGCACAACAATTATATAATGTTGCACCTGATATTACAACTTTTGGAAAAATTATTGGCGGTGGCCTTCCTGTAGGAGCTTATGGTGGTAAAAAAGAAATAATGGATTTTTTATCTCCAAATGGTCCAGTTTATCAAGCGGGAACATTGTCTGGAAATCCATTAGCAATGAGCGCAGGTTTGTGTATACTTAATAAACTTGACAACAAAATATACAACTCATTAGAAAAAAAATCAAATATTATTTACGAGGGACTAATAAATAATATCAATGAAACTGGAATTAATGCCATTGTTAATCAAGTTGGATCAATGCTAACTTTATTTTTTACTAACAAAAAAGAAATTAATAATTATAGCGATGCAATAACTTGTAACTTAAAATTATTTGCAAAATATTTTAAGTATATGCTTAAAAACGGAATTTATTTGCCTCCCTCTCAGTTTGAAAGTTTATTTATTTCAGATGCCATATCGTTTGAAGAAATAGAATATTTTTTAGAAATAAATAAAAAGGCTTTAAAACATATTAATAATGAATAATATTTTGATTGATAAATTAAATAAGATTAAGACTGATAGACCACCTGTTTGGTTTATGAGACAAGCAGGAAGGATTCTACCTTCTTATAAAAAATTAAAATTAAAATATACATTCGATGAGCTAATGAAAAACTCTGATTTAGCCTCTACAGTATCTTTATTACCCGTCAAAGATCTCGGAGTTGACGCTATAATTTTATTTTCTGACATTTTGGTAATACCAGATGCGTTTGGTTTAAATCTTGAATTTACAAATAAAGGACCTATTTTTCATAACCCATTAAAAATTGATAATCCAAATAAACAGTTAATTTTTGATAGTACAAGACTTGATTATATATACAAAAATATCACTGAGATAAAAAGGAAAAAACAAGATTTACCACTAATTGGATTTTGTGGTGGTCCATTAACAACTTTTTGCTTTATGTTTAGAGGTGATGTCTCTGATAAAAGTTTTCATCAAGCAATAAAATTTCTGTATAAATATCCGAAACAAAGTCATAAAATTCTAGATTTAATAACTGAAGCAAGCGAATTATATGTAAAGCAACAAATAAGTCATGGTATTGATTGTTTTCAATTATTTGAAACATATTGCGGCTTGGTCCCTTCTGAAAAGTACATAAAAGAGATTTTGCCATATAGTCAAAGAATACTTAATGCTACTAAGGACAAAGTTCCATCAATATTCTTTCCAAAGAATTTAGGTACTGGTTTAAAATATTTAAATAGAAGTATTTGCGATTATGTCAGTGTCGATTGGCAAATTGATATTAACGATGCTCGTCAAATATTAGACAAAGAACTAGGAATTCAAGGTAATCTTGACCCAAGGCTTTTATATTCTGATGTTAAAAGTATTCAAATAGAATTACATAAAATCAAGCAGTTTGCATCTACGAACAAAGACTTCATCTTAAATTTAGGACATGGTTTTTTGCCAGATATTGATTACAAAAAAGCAAAGTTTATTGTCGATTGGGTTAAAAGAATAAATTGGAAAAATTGATTATGAAAACCGATAACTATTTAGTGAAAAAATATAACAAACAGGGACCAAGATATACATCCTATCCTCCAGCTAATCTGTTTGTCAGTGATTTTAATAATAAAAAATTTATAAAATCAATTTTAAAATCGAATAATGAAAAGCCTGAAAATATATCGATTTATATTCATATCCCATTTTGTCCTCAGATATGTCATTTTTGCGGGTGTACTACAGAAACCGGTTTTTCTTTCAAATTTATTGAAAAATATATCAACGCATTACTCAAAGAAATTGACATGATGGTTAATTATATTGATACAGATAGAAAAGTAACTCAAATACATTGGGGAGGCGGAACACCCAATGCTATTCCATATAAATTTATTAAGCTAGTTACTGATAAAATCAAATCAACTTTCAAACTAGATGAAAATTATGAAATGGCTATTGAATGTAGTCCTGCTTATTTCGTTTTAAAACATATTGATCAACTTAAAGAATATGGCTTTAATAGAATTTCTATTGGCCTACAAGATTTTGATGAAAAAATTTTAAATGCTATTAATAGAAAGCCATCAAAAATACCTATTAATAATATTATTACTAAAATTAAAAGTACAGGATTTTCTGGAACAAATATTGACTTAGTTTATGGTCTGCCGCTTCAAACTGTAGAAGGATTTAATAATACTTTAAAAAAAGCTATTGAATTAGATGTAGATCGGATAGCAGTTTTTTCTTACGCTCATGTTCCTTCAGTAATCCCCCGACAAAAAATATTAGAAAAATTTACATTTCCATCTGCTGAAGAAAAAGCTTTAATGTATAACAATGCTTATAATGTGTTCAAAGATTTTGGCTACCAGCCAATTGGAATGGATCATTTTGCAAAGCCCAGTGACGAACTATCAATTGCATTAAAAAATAAGCAATTACATAGAAACTTTCAGGGCTATTGTACTTTAAAAACTACTGGTCAAGTGTATGGTTTTGGAGCGTCATCAATATCGCAATTACACTCTTCATATAGTCAAAATGAAAAAAATGCTGCTAGGTATATTAAATTTATTGAAAATAATAAATTCGCAACATTCAGAGGTTATAATTTAAATACGAATGAAAAGGTAATACGAAAGATAATAAATGAAATAATGTGTAATTATTATGTTGATTTAGCTAAGGTTGCTCAGGAATTTAATACCAAGATAGAAGAAATTATTAAGTTAACATCTTTTAGAGAAGATAGATTTAATGATTTTATTGAAGATGAAATATTAGAAATTAGTAATAATAAAATTAAAATTAGTACTAAAGGAAGAATAGTAATTAGAAACATAGCAATGAGATTTGACCCATTAATGATAAAGAATACCAAATCTTATTCAAAAACAATTTAATTAAATTTATTAATAAATTTAAATCATATTAATACTTATGAAAAAAATAGGAGTATTGCTAGTTAATCTTGGGACTCCAAAAAGTCCGAAAACCAAAGATGTGCGAAGTTATCTATTTCAATTTCTTAATGATAAAAGAGTTATTGATTTACCATGGATTTTAAGAAAAATTCTTGTTAACCTCATTATAGTCCCTTTTAGGTCACCTAAATCAGCCAAAATATACAAAGAGGTTTGGACAGATAAAGGTTCTCCAATTATCTACCACACTAAAAGTTTGACACAAAAATTACAAAAAACTCTTGGTGAAAACTATTATGTTGATTATGCAATGAGATATAAAGATCCGTCAATAAAAAAAACTATAGAAAAATTGCGGCAAAAAAAATTAAATCAAATAATTATTGTACCTCTTTTTCCCCAATTTGCATCAGCTACTAATGGTTCAGTGATTGAGGAAGTAATGAAACACATACAAAAATGGTGGGTAATTCCAGAAATTAGTTTTATTTCCCAGTTTTATGATGAAAAATTGTTTTTAGATGCTTTTGCTGAAAAAGCCAAAAATTATAATATTAAGGATTATGATGAAATTATTTTTAGTTTTCATGGCCTACCTGAAAGACACGTCGACAAAGTTTATGAAAATAGTTTATGTAAAGACAATAATTGTGAAAATGGAATTACAGAACTAAATAAATTTTGTTACAAAGCTACTTGCTATGAAACAGCTAAACAAATTGCAAAAAGACTAAAAATTAAGAAATCTGAATATATAGTTGCATTCCAGTCTAGATTGGATAACAAATGGCTTAAGCCTTTTTCAGATGAAGTTATTAAAAAACAAGCTAAAAAGGGTAGTAAAAAAATTTTATGTTTTTCTCCATCTTTTGTAGCAGATTGTTTAGAAACAATAATTGAAATTGGAGATGAGTATCAGGAAATATTTGAGGAATATGGTGGAGAAGATGTTCAACTAGTTGAAAGTCTTAATGATAGTGACACATGGGTAAAATGTCTCAAAAAAATGGTCGTAGAACGTACAGTGTAATTTATTTTACTAACTAATGAAGCAACATATAGAAAGTGTGATTATTGGGGCAGGAATATCAGGCCTTGCCACAGGTCATTTTTTAAAAAAAAGAAATAAAGAGTTTTTTATTTTTGAATCTAATAATACAGTAGGAGGTGTAATTAATACACAAAAGATCAAGGGTTTAATTTGTGAAAATGGACCGAATACAATTTTAATTAATAATGATGCTATAATTGAGTTAATGGATGATTTAGATTTATCACGTGAAATAATTTCACCAACAAAATACGTAAAAAAAAAGTTTTTTTTACACAATGGAAAAATAGTTGAATTTCCAAATAGTATCAAATCTTTTCTTAATACAAGACTAATATCAATAAAATCTAAGTTCAAAATTTTACAAAGACTATTTTTTTTTAGTAAAAAAAAATATAAAACGGTATATGATTATACGTCTGATAACTTTGGAGAAGACTTCCATAATAACATAATAGAGCCATTTTTAAATGGAATCTATGCAGGTAACACGAAAAAAATGAGTTTTAGACATGCATTACCAAAATTATGGAAAATGAACTCTTTGTATAATGGATTTATAGACTATTTTTTAAGAAAAAATAAGAAGAATAATAATAATAATCCAATTTATTTTAAAGAAGGTTTCAGTACACTTATCAATAAAATAAAATATAGTTTAAATGATGAAATACATACAAATTTTAAAGTCAAGAAAGTAAGTAAAATAGATCAAAAAAAATATTTAATTGAATTTTCTAATAATCAAAAGATAACTTGTGACAATATTATTTTTACGATTAATCCGAATAATATCATAGAAATTATGAATTTAAAAATTAAAAGTTTTGATGAAAAATTATATAATCCAATAGATGTTATTCATTTTGCCTTTAACAAAAAAGACTATGATAGAAAAATTCAAGGATTTGGATTACTTTCAAAGCAAAGCGAAAGAACATCGTTTTTAGGTATCTTATTTAATAGTGATATTTTTCCAAATGTTGCCCCAAGTGAGTTAAAACTTATAACAGTACTAGTAGGTGGAGAAAATCAATCTAACTTGTGTGAATTAGAGAAGAATCGTATTTGCAATAAAGTTGAAAGTGAAATAAAAGAATTACTAAAAATTAAGAAAATAGTTTTTAAAAAACATTTTAGATGGAAGTATGCTATCCCCAGATATAATATTGAAAATATAGAGTTTCTTAATTCAATTTTTAATGATCATTTAAGTTCATATAAAAATATTCATATAAATGGAAATTACTTAAATGGAGTTTCTGTTAGTGACTGTATTTCAAAATCTAAGCAGGTTGCAAAGAAAATTTGACTTATTATTAATAAATATTTATTTAGATCAATTCTAAATAATATTATTAAATTTGTGAATTAAAAAAAAGAATGAGAAAAGTTAACTTAATATTTATATTTATTTTTTTTATTTCATGTTCAAATAAAGAAAATACTGATTCTAGTAAAAAAAATGAAAGTGTAATAGAATACAAATCTATTGTTGCAGCAGGCGGTTCAATAACAGAAATTTTGTATTTCCTAGGTCAAGAAGATAAAATTAAAGCGGTAGATGTGACCTCAGTATATCCAAAAGAAGCATTAAAAAAACCCAAAATAGGATATGTGCGTAATCTTTCAGTAGAAGGTATACTTTCTCTTAGCCCTGATTTAGTAATTGGAGAAGATGATATGGGCCCCCCAAATGTTATTTCTCAACTTAAAAAGTTAAATGTTAATTTAAAAATCATAGATGAAATTCAAACACCACAAGGTATTTTAGAAAAAATATATAATGTAGCTAAAATTCTAAATGTTGAGAAAACAGCAAAGAAAATAGTACATGAAAACTTAATTACAAGTGTAAAAGAACTTAAGAAAATTTCAAAAGAAAACACAATTTCAGAAAAAAATAAGGCTGTACTAATTTTAAGTATGGAAGGCACATCACCTATTATTGCTGGTGCTAATACTGGTGGAAATAGTTTTATAGAAATGATTGGAGCAAAAAATGTTTATTCACAAATAGAAGGCTGGAAACAAGTTTCGATTGAGTCAATTTTAGAAATTAATCCCGATTATATAATATTACCGCAAAGAGATGTTCATAAAAATTCTAACATTAGTTTATTTACAAATAATCCTTCAATTTCTAAGACAAATGCTGCTTTAAATAATAATTTTATTACTGATGATAGTATGGCTATTCTTGGATTTGGACCTAGAACAATAACAAGTGCTTTATATGCTGCAAAAAAAATAAATGCTGATATTTATTAAACACATTTTGTATGTCCAAAAAGCAGCTGTTTCAATTACGATTTTTCATTATTTTATTATTTCTTATTTTTATAATATCTATACTTTCTGGAAGTTTTAGTATTTCATTTAGTGATTTTATAAATAACAAGTTAAAACCATTACATTCCTCAGTATTATATGAAATTAGATTTCCAAGAGTTATACTTGCTGCATTAGTAGGTGCTAGCTTATCAGTATCAGGAGCATGTCTTCAGGGTCTTTTTAGAAATCCATTAGCAGATCCCGGTTTAATAGGGGTCTCATCTGGGGCTGCTCTTGGAGTAGCTACAACAATAGTACTAACATCTGGTTTTTTTGCTTCATTTTCTCAGTATGTGTTACCTATTTCTGGTTTTATCGGCTCATTCTTAACTATTATTTTGTTATTTTATATTACAAAGGGATTTGGATATTCAGGAATGACATATCTTTTACTCGCAGGAATTGCAATTAATGCATTTGCTGGAGTAGGAATAGGTTTTTTAACTTATTTAAGCGACGATCAGGAGCTAAGAAGTTTAACTTTTTGGACCATGGGAAGTTTTGGTGGAGCATTATGGGATTTATTGATTCCAGCTCTTTTTTGTATTATTCCATCACTGATTTGGGTAATTAGATTGTCCAAAAAATTAGATATTATTCAACTAGGAGAAATAGAAGCACAAAGATTAGGTGTAAATATTAAAAAACTCCGATTCAGCATAATAATGTCATCTGCTATTATTGTTGGTGTATCGGTTTCTCTTTCTGGAATGATTGGTTTTGTAGGCTTGATTGTGCCTCATATGATAAGAATGATGGGGGGTGTGCAACATAATTTCGTCTTAAAAAGTTCTATTATTTTTGGTGCTTGTTTGATGATTATTGCAGATTTACTTTCAAGAACTTTGATTTTACCTGCAGAGTTGCCAGTTGGTTTAATAACCAGTGCTATTGGTTCTCCATTTTTTTTATGGTTAATATTTACAATTAGAAACCAACAATTAAAATGAGTGTTGAAATACAAAATATTAATTACAGAATAGGCAATAAGATTATTTTAAATGATGTTAATTTGTCAATAAAAAATAATGAAATAACTTCAATTATTGGACCAAATGGTTCTGGAAAATCTTCGCTCCTTAAAATAATATCTGGTGATTTCAAAGCTGATAGCGGAGATGTTATTTTTGACGATATTAATATAACGTCTATGAGTTTATTGACACAAGCTTTAACAAGAAGTGTTATGTCACAATCTCAAGTTGTTGTTTATGACTATACTGTCAAAGATATTGTTGAACTGGGGTGGATTAGTAATAAACATGAAAAATTTGAGCAGTTATTATATGAAGTTTGTAAAAAGTGTGAGATTTTTGATTTATTAGAAAGAAAATATAATAGTTTGAGTGGCGGTGAACAGCGAAATGTAAATTTTGCAAGAACACTGTTTCAACTATCTGTAAAAGATACAAGCAAAAAAAGATATTTTTTTTTAGATGAACCAACAGAAAATTTAGACATAGCACATAAAATAAAATTAATGAATATTCTAAATACGGTCAAGCATGATGGCTTTGGAATTTTACTAATAATCCATGATTTAAATTTGGCTTACAATTATTCTGACAACATAGGTTTAATTAAAGAGGGTAAATTAAAGTTTTTTGGCAAAACAAATGATATTATGACTAATCAAAATCTTTCTTATATATTTGATACTAGTGTAGAAGTTGATAAAAGAAATAAAATTATAAAGTATTTTTAAATTAATAAATTTATGGCTATGAACAAGAAATATGAATACAATGCAGTCAAGCTTTTTAGAAATTCGCAGGTAGGTGTATTATCAACAATATCTCAAAGAAATAAAGGATACCCATTTGGAAGTTATACAACTTTTATGTCTGGTAGAGATAGATCTTTGTATTTTTATCTAAGTGATATTGCTCAGCACACTATAAATTTTAAGAAAAATTCAAAGGCTAGTTTAACTATTGTAAATCAAAACACAAAGGGAGATAAACAAAATAGTCAAAGATTATCACTTCTTGGAGATATTACAAATCTTACAAAACAAGAAACAAAAAATTATAAGGAAAAATTTCATATTATTTTTCCTGAAAGCAAAAAGTATGCCGATTTTCATGGCTTTAATCTTTACAAAATGGAATTAAATGATATTAGATGGATAGGTGGATTTGGAAAAATAGGTTGGCTTGAAACTGATAGATGGAAAACACAATTGCCCGATTGGCACTCTAAAGAAAAAAAAATTGTCAGTCATATGAACGATGATCATAAAAACTCTATTATTTCTTCATTAAAAGCTCAGCATAATATAGAAGATGAAAATGTAAAAATGTTATTTTTAACTATAGATGGTTATTATGTAAATTGTTCAAAAGGAATTTATTTTGTTCAGTTAGATAAAAGTTGCTTCTCAAGTGAAGAATATAGAAAAGAGCTTATCAAGTTAGCTAAGTTGAATAGAAAATTCGAAGTAAAGTAGCATTTTAAATTCTTGTATTTTTTAGAAATGAAGCTGGTTGTCTTTAATGACTTTTAAATATATAATTTCATTTTTCTTTATATTTTTTTTACTCAATAAATTAACAAATTGTGTATCGACTCTTACTGTTATTTTATAAAAATGTCCCATGAATTTTGATTCTATAACCCGACCTTTAATAGAAGATTTTCTTGTAATAATTAAATTTTGTATTCTAAAATAAACTTTTTTATTATCAATTAATAGCTCGTTGACTTCACCAAACATCTTGGCTATTTTTAAAGATTTTGGTTTATTATATATATTAAACGGTGTATCTATAGTCTTTTTCTCACCGTTAATTAAAATTAAAATTTTGTCTGATATTTCTAATGAATCTTGGGTTTCATGATTAACAAAAATTGTTGTAGTATTTGTTTCTTTGATAATATCTATAATTATTTTTTTTAATTGATTTTTATTTGAATTATCAAGATTATTAAACGGTTCATCCAACAAAAACAGGTCGGGGTTTCTTATTAATGATCTCACTAATGCAACTCTTTGATTTTCACCTCCTGAAATTTGATATGGATATTTGTTTTGAATATTTTCTATTTTTGTTTTTTTGAGCAAAAAAAATAGTTTTTCTTTATCATATTTTTTTAGATTAAATAAAATATTTTTTTTGACATTCAAATGAGGAAATAGTGGGCTTTCTTGAAAAACATAAGATATATTTCTTTTATTAACTGGAAGATTATCCACTCTTTTATTGTTAATACTTATTTTACCCTTGTCTATTTTACAAATTCCTGAAATACATTTTAGTATTGTCGATTTTCCAGAGCCGCTTGGTCCAATAATTGAAATTATTTCACCTTTTTTAATACTCATACTGAAATTTTTTAAGCAAAAAATTTCGTCAAATTTTTTTGTTATTTTATCAATCTTAATGAACATGTTTTTTCCTTTTTAAAAAAATATTTACTACTATTATCATAATAATACAAATCAAGACTATTGTGAGTGAATAAAGACTAGAATTTGCCAGTTCTTCATTTTTAGCTTTGTTATATGCTTCTATTGCTAAAGTATTAAATTTTCCAGTTGACTTTCTCAAAATTAATGTTAATGGAAGTTCTTTCATTATATCTATAAATACAATTAAAAAAGCAATAATTATTGAATTTAAGCTTAGTGGTAAATTAATTTTTATAAACTTTTTGAGATTATTTAGTTTTAATGAATCTGCAAGTTTATCAAATTCATAAGGTTGTTTTTTAAGATTATTATCAATTGTAAATATTGCAACAGCAATAAATCTAAATACATATGCATAAATTAATAGAAATGTTGTTCCCATTAACACAGAAATAAAACTATTTTGTTGTAAAATAAGCATAATCGATAGTCCAATAATTGCTCCAGGTATCGCATAGCCAGCGGAAAGTATTTTTATTATAAATTTTAAAAGATTACTGTTGCTGTATCTTTTAATAATCAATATAAATAATGTTATTGCTACAATAATAAATGATGCTGTAATTGATATTGATAAAGAATTTTGGATTAGGTTACTCAATTCAGTAAAGTCAAACTTTGAGAAATTTTTTATTACATTATTAGTCATAGACAGTAACGGAACAAATAATCCAAAAACTATTGGTACACCAATTACCACATACGCAAAAAATTTGGAAAAAGGATTTTTAATTTTTTTTAAAATGATCGAAGATGATTTAATGTGATATTGAATTTTATTTTCATTTTTTTTAAAAAAATTATTTAAAAATATTAATACAAGAACTATAATTAATAAAATAAATGACAAAAATATTGATGAATTTTTATCATTCAGTGCCCACCAATACTTGAAAATACCAACGGAAAATGTTTTTATTCCAAAATATTCCGCAGCACCATATTCATTTAGAATTTCCATTATTACCAAAAAAAGTCCTGAAACAATAGCTGATAATGATAAGGGAATTATTACTTTAAAGATCTTACTCATTGTATTTACACCTAAACTTTCAGATAAATTTATGTATGTGTTGCCAATTAAACTAAAAGAAACTCTAGCAGTTGAATATACATACGGAAAAAGAGAAAATGAAAGGAACAAAGAAAGCCAATTAATGGATAAGACATCAAATGATATTACTTGATTAAATTTTTTTTCTAAAAAAAAATCAATAACACCTCCGTATCCAAGTAAATCACTATAAATAAAAGCCATAACGTACCCAGGAATAGCAAGAGGAAGTACTAGTAAAAGATCAAAAAAAAATTTATATTTTATTTTTAAAAATGTAATTATCCATGCAGGAATTATTCCAAATATGATACAAAAAAAACTGGTAAGTAAAATTAAATGAAAAGTATCGTAAAAATAATTTAGAAAGCTTTGCTTAAATTCGAGGTTTGATGCAAAGTTTTCGTATATGATAAATATAATCGGAATTAAAATAATTATTCCTAATATTGATGCAAGAATTGATAATATACTTAAATTACTAATTCCATTTAGATTTTTCAAAAACTTCAATAGCTTGTTTTCTATTTATTCCTAACTCATTTAAATCTAATTTATCAATTTTAAATTCTCCCCATTCAGCAACGATACTTGATGGTTTAACATTTAAATTGACAGGATACTCAAAACTGTTATTTGTATAATAATTTTGAGCATATTCAGATGTTAAAAATCGTATAAGCTTTAATGCATTTTCTTTATTTGGTGATTTTTTAAGAATACCAACTCCCGAAATATTAACATGTGCTCCTCTTTCATTTTTTCCTTGATTTGGGAAAAATATTTTTACAGCATCTCCAACTTTTTGATCATTTTCATCATCTGATGATTTTAATAAGCCAACATAGTACGAGTTTACGATAGCTATATCACCCACATTTCTAAAAATTGCACGTATTTGATCTCTGTCATTCCCTTTTGGACTTCTAGCAAAGTTTTTCGACAATTGGTTGGCCCAATCTAATGCTATATCTTTTCCATGATGTGCAATTAAAGATGAGAGCAAAGCTTGATTATACGAATTTGATGAAGTTCTAACTAAAATTCTATTTTTCCATTTTTTATCTTTTAAATCTTCGTAGGTTGATAAATCTTTAACATCTACTTTTTCTGGATTATATGCAATTACTCTTGATCTGTAAGTAATAGGAATCCAATACCCATTTTTATCAATTAAATTTTTATTGATATTATTGTTAATATCTGAAATATTGATTTTTTCTAGCAATTTTTCATCAACTGCTTTATATAGTTTACCTGCATCTACAGTAATTAATACATCAGCAGGGCAATTATCACCTTCAGTTTTTATTCTTTCAATAAGCTCATCAGAACTTGCTTGAACAACGTTTACATTTATGTTATTGTCTTTCTCAAATTTTTCAAATAAGTGTTTGTCAATATCATAGTGTCTTTTTGTGTAAATTGTAATTTGGTTATTTTCTTTATTTTCTTTATTTTCTTTGTTTGTACATCCTAATAAAATTAAGCACAATAAAAGAATTAAATTTTTTTTCATTTTTTTTTCTTTTTAATTACGAAACAAAAATAATTATTTAGAATCATTTTAAATTAAACTTTATCAAAAAAGATTGAAAAAAAATTAATACTAATTTAAGATTTTATTAATCAAGTTAATAGATACTTTTTATCAACTCAAATGTCAAATTTTCGTTTTTTTTTAGTTTAGTAATAATTGGATAAGTAATTTTTTTGTCTATCAGCTCAATTTTGCTAGTATTTGGTGGAGATAATCCCTCGTTTACAGCTACAAGATTTAAAAAGTTTTTGCCTTTTTTAAGTTTTAAATTAATTGTTTTCTTATTTTTATTTGTAACAAAATTATTAAGTATTGTTTTGTCATTAAGTTTTAAATTAATTTTATCTCCATCTTCCTGATTAGAATCCCAAATATTAATTTTAATACTGTCGCTTTCCCATTCAATTTTTACAGTGTCTTGAGTTTGTATATTTTTAGTTGCAATTATTTTTTTTACTTTAAGTCTATTATTGATATTATTATTTTCAATTTTTTTTAAAATTTTTTTTATTTTTTTTTCTTCCATTAATAAAACTTTACCTCGGGCACATTCTTTACCGTCGTCAAAATTTCCAATAAAAGTTCCCTCTAGTGATTTTTGTTTAAAGTCTCGAACTTTTAAGTTCATACTTATGTAGCAAAATTTTTCAGGTTCTTTGCTTGAATTTGTGTAAATATTATTTTTTTCGTTTAATTGAAATTCGTTTTCATATTTGAAATATATCCCATTTATTTCTGTTTTCGTTTCATCTTCGAGACCAATGTTAGTTAAAGAAAATCCACTAATTTTTCCGTTTTTTTCAATAAGATTTAATGAATAATTAATTATCTGATCATTTTCAAGTATCAAAACTCCTCTAAAACTATAAAAATTTTGGCAAAATGATACTTTACTTAAAATAATTAGAATTACTAATTTATATAATTTCATTTTTTAAGTTTGAAAATATCTGTTAAGTCTAGATTATTAAAATTACCAGAGCTCATCATCAATAAATTATGATTATTCCATTCTTTTGATAATAAATATTTTTGTAGCTCTTTTGAATTATTGAAAACTTTTATTTCTTTGCAATTGAAGGCTTTACATATCATTTCACTGCTAATTTGTTTTAATTCTTTATTTTTAATTGTTTCTGGGTTTATATACACGATTGCCTCATCTGCTTGATTCATAGAGTCTTTATATTCATTTATAAAATTTATATTTAAACTACTAAAAGTATGAAGCTCCATACATGCTGTTAGTTTTTTGTTAACGAACTGTAATTTCATTGCTTCAATTGTTGCCTTAAGTTTTGATGGTGAATGTGCAAAGTCTTTATATAACGAACATGTTTTGTTTTTACTAATAAGCTCTAGTCTATTATTTGCTCCTGTAAATGATTTTATTTCATTAAAAAAAACATTATCTTCTATTCCAATTTCATTGCAAACTATTCTAGCAGCTACTAAATTTTGAAGATTATGTTTGCCAAAAATTTTTAATTTTCTACCAGCTATAATTGTTTGATTATTTTTAATTGTGAATTTTGGAGTTGAGTAGGCAATTGACTTTTTATTTTTTCTTGTTTCATCTATAATTTTTTGAAGTTCTTTATCTTCTGAAAAAAATATCAGACTTTCTTTTACCATTTTACTAAATATCCTAAACTGTTCTTTATATATTTCAAATGTTGGAAATACATTTATATGATCCCAAGCTATTCCAGTAATAACACCAATATGTGGTTTGTATAAATGAAATTTTGGTCTTTTGTCAATAGTTGAACTTAAATATTCATCTCCTTCAAGTAACATTATGTTGGAATCATTTGATAAATTAACCATTGTGTTTATACCTTCAATTTGTGCTCCTATCATGAAATCACATTTAATATTTAAATTTTTTAATACATGTAATATCATTGCAGTTATTGTAGTTTTTCCATGGCTTCCTCCAACTACAATTCTTTTTTTGTTTTTACTCTGTTCATAAAGATATTCAGGATACGAATATATTTTTAAACCTAATTTTTTTGCTTCTATAAGTTCTGGGTTGTCTTCTTTTGCATGCATTCCTAATATAATGATATTAATATCATTTGTTATATTTTCTGGAAACCATCCGTTTTGTGGTAGAAGATTATGTTTAGCTAATCTATCCTTGCTCGGATTGCGAATAAAGTCATCACTTCCTGTTATATTAAAACCTTTTTTGTGTAGTGCTATTGCAAGGTTGTGCATTGCACTACCTCCTATAGCGATTAAATGTATTCTCATATCATTTTTTATTATAATTAAAGGTAAAGATTAATATCAATTGTTATTTTTGGTATTTGAAAAATTACTAACATGCAATTGTACACAATAGATACGGGCTATTTTAAACTTGACGGTGGAGCAATGTTTGGTGTTGTTCCTAAAGTTTTATGGAGTAAGACAAATCCTCCGGATTCAAATAATTTATGTACGTGGGCTATGCGATCATTGTTAATTGAAGATGATGATAAACTTATATTAATTGATAATGGTATTGGTGATAAACAAGACCAAAATTTTTTAAAACATTATTACTTGCATGGTGATGATAACTTGCATTCTTCTCTAGCAAAATATGGTTTTCATGCTGATGATATTACAGATGTTTTTTTGACTCATCTGCATTTTGATCATTGCGGTGGAAGTGTTAAATGGAATAATGACAGAACTAAATTTGAAATGACATTTAAAAATGCTAACTATTGGTCTAATAAAAATCATTGGAATTGGGCAATAACACCTAATAGAAGAGAAAAGGCATCATTTTTAAAAGAAAATATTTTTCCAATTCAACAGTCAGGTCAACTAAAATTTATTGAAAGTGAGAAAAATATTTTTAATAATTTTAATGTTTTATTTGTTAGTGGTCATACTGATAATCAAATGATACCACACATAAAGTACAAAAATAAAACTATTGTTTTTGCTGCTGATTTGCTTCCAAGTACAGGTCATATTCCATTACCATACGTTATGGGTTATGATACAAAACCACTACTAACTCTTTCTGAAAAAGAAGCTTTTTTAAATAGGGCTGCTGAAAATGAATACATTATTTTTTTACAACATGACAATTACAATGAATGTTGTCGAGTCAAAAATATTGATGGAAAAGTAGTTCTTCGTGATACTTTTAAATTAAATGAAGTTTTGTAATATGAAAAATATTTTTAATAATCACCCTAATTCAGTTGGTGAAACTTATTTACAACATTTATCAAAGGCTTTTATCTTTGGATATAAATTAATGGTTATGTCAATTCAAGCATTTATTCATGGTGTTTTTCCATGGTGTTTTGAACATACAGTTAGCAATAAAATTAAAAAATTAAATAATATTTTACAGAAAAGAAAAGATTCTGCAAAATAATTTTTGCAATTATGTTGGTTTAATTTTTATTGAAATGAAAAAAAAAAGAAGATATCGAGATTTTACTTCATTTATTAAAAAAAGATTTGGTTTTAGAGTTCAAAAAGTTTCTATTAATGCCGGATTTACTTGTCCCAATAAAGATGGAACTAAAGGTATAGGAGGTTGTACATATTGTAACAATAATACATTTAATCCTTATTACTGTAAACCTATAAAGTCTATCCTTACACAAATTGATGAAGGAATTGCTTTTTTTTCAAAAAAATATAATTCACAAAAATATTTAGCTTATTTTCAAGCTTTTACCAATACATATGCTCCTATTCAAAAGCTTAAGAAAATGTATAGAGAAGCATTATCGCATTCTGAAATAGTAGGGCTGGTTATTGCAACACGTCCCGATAGTATCAGTAATGATGTTTTAGATTTTTTACAAAAACTAGTAAAAGAAGGTTATTTTATAAAATTAGAATTTGGATTGGAATCTACAAAGAATCAGACTCTCAAAGAGATAAATAGGTGTCAAACTCATGAAGATGCTATTGATGCTTTTTCAAGAGCTTCTAATAGAGGTTTACACTTAGGTGCTCATTTGATACTTGGTTTGCCTGGTGAAAGTAGAGATGATATCTTACAACATGCTCGCAATATATCAAAACTTCCTATTGATACTCTTAAGATTCATCATTTACAAATTGTTAAACATACCATGATGGCTTATCAGTTTAAACATACACCTGAAATGTTTAGTTTTATGAGCTTAGATAATTACATTGACTTAGTAGTTGATTTTATTGCATTATTAAATCCAAATATTATAATAGAAAGGTTTTTTAGCGAATCACCTTCCAATATGCTCATTTTTCCTAAATACGGATTGAAAAATTTTGAGATAAAGACTTTAGTAGAGAAAAGATTAGAATATAGAAACATTAATCAAGGAGAGTTGTTTAGCTCCTAATAAAAATCACTTAAATATGTCAGATGAAAAAAAAATAATATTTTCAATGATTGGAGTCTCCAAGTCATATGAAAATAATAATAAACAAGTTTTAAAAGATATATACTTATCTTTTTTTTACGGTGCAAAAATTGGAATAATTGGTTTAAATGGTTCAGGTAAGTCAACATTATTAAAAATAATTGCAGGAGTAGAAAAGTCTTTTT
>Ga0160422_10000047_pt1 | contig 58833 bp, 52 predicted proteins | sample Fk160mmetaG_FD_108192 | JGI IMG/M metagenome (GOLD analysis project Ga0160422, IMG submission 108192) | Marine microbial communities from the Central Pacific Ocean - Fk160115 60m metaG | ecosystem: Environmental > Aquatic > Marine > Oceanic > Photic zone | place: The Central Pacific Ocean... | reverse complement strand
AGGCCTGACGAAAGACGAGTGCTAATTGAATATTCAATTAATAGATCTTTTAGATTTCCACAAAAACATTTAAGGATCATACAAGCGTTGTGGCACGCAAAATCAAAAAAGTATCCGGACTACCAAATGCGCTCCAAATCAAAGAATTTATAGAAAATTCCAGAGGTTCGGTGGGACGGCGCGAAATTGCGCGAGCCTTCAACATCAAAGGCTCGCAAAGAATAGCATTGAAACAATATTTAAGACAGCTAGTTGCTGAAGGATCGATTTCCTTGGCAGGACGCAAACGCGTTTCAGCTCCTGCCAATCTGCCACCTGTTACGGTTCTTGAAGTTTTAAAAATCACTGACGATGGCTCTGTATTCGCGAGACCTGTAAAAAACGATGCTATAGATCCGAACCTAAAAGTTTCAGTTAGCCTCTCCAGCAAGGGTCCAAGTTTTGCAGCGGGAGATAAGGTTCTGGCGAAAACTTCAAAAATCTCCAGTAATTTTTACAGTGCAACAGTGCTTCGACGGCTAGATAACACAAAAACGAAAATATTAGGAATTATTAAGTCAGGAGATGGTAAGTTAAGAGTCGTCCCTGTAAGCGGTCGAAGATCAGAAGAGGCCGTTATAGATACTAATGGCTCAAAAGAACTAAAAGACGGTGACTTGGTTGAAGTGGAAATCCAACAAACACGAAGTTTAGGACTTAAACGAGCAAAAGTAATAAATATTTTGAGTCATGAAAATGATCAAAATTTAATAAGTTTAATTTCTATAAACGAATTTGATATTCCAACTGAGTTTACCCCCGAAGCCATATCCTTAGCTGAGCAAGCTCAACCCGTTAAAGTAAGCAATGGTCGAGAAGATCTCCGCGACATCAACTTAATAACGGTGGATGGGGAGGACGCCCGAGATTTTGATGATGCCATATGGGCTGAAGAGGATAAAAATCCCCAAAACTCAAACGGCTGGAGAATGATCGTAGCTATAGCCGATGTCGCTCATTATGTCAGCAATGGAGATCCGTTGGATATCGACGCAAGGAAAAGAGGAAATTCGGTGTATTTCGCTGACCGCGTTGTCCCTATGCTGCCCGAAAACCTCTCCAACGGTTTGTGTTCTTTAAAGCCCAACGAAGATAGAGGATGCCTAGCCGTCGAAATAATAATCGATCAATTCGGCCATAAAAAAAGTCATCGATTTATTCGAGGAGTAATGCGATCAAAGGCGCGATTAACTTATGAACAACTCGAAGAGACGTTTAACGGCAATAAAAACGCTTGTCCCCCAGAAATAATGAAATTAGCAAAATCTCTTCGTGGTGCCTACAACGCTCTCTCTGATGCTCGTGAGAAGCGAGGAGCATTAAATATCGAAACAGTAGAAAAAGTAATAAAAATCAACGACAATGGAAAAATTGATTCTATACTACCGCGAGAAAGACTAGAAAGTCATAAAGTAATAGAAGAGTTTATGGTCACAGCAAATGTTTGTGCAGCCGAGACCCTAGAAGAAAAAATGCACACTTGTGTATACAGGATCCATGATGTCCCATCTGAAGATAAAATTCACGACTTGAGAGAAAACCTCACCGGTTTCGGTTACAAGTTGGCTAAGGGGCAAGTATTACGACCAAAACTCTTTAATCAGATTTTGTCAAAAGCAAAAGGAACCGATTTTGAAGAAACTATAAATCAACTTGTCTTGCGATCTCAAAGCCAAGCGGAGTATTCAATTTCAAATGTGGGCCATTTTGGGCTTGCTTTGGCACGCTACGCTCATTTCACATCTCCTATAAGACGTTATTCTGACTTACTTGTTCACAGGGCACTTATCGCTGCCAGTAAATTTGATTCAAGCAAACAATACAGTATTGCTGATCAACAATTGGAGGACATTTGTAAACATATCTCACAAACAGAGAGAAGAGCGGCAACGGCAGAGCGCGCAGCCAATGATAGGTACTTAGCTTCATTTATGAAAGACAAAGTAGGACAAACATTTAATGCTACCATTTCTGGTGTAAAAAAATTCGGCGTTTTTGTGACAATAGGGCAAGAGAACGTCGACGCCCTGCTACCTACTTCTAAATTACCTGCCGATTATTACCGCTATGATGAAAGACGACAAACCTTGGCAGGTAGACACAATGGATTAGTGCTTGGCTTGGGGCAGAAAATACACGTTATCCTTAAAACTGCAGACGCGATAACAGGACGCCTTGCAGTTGAATATGCTGGGGAAAGTATTAGCTATCGCAACAGGAGCATCTAAAGGTACCTGATAAAACGCATTCAAAGACATCTAAAAACCGACGCGGCAAACGCTGAGTGAAAATTTTTAAATAGAATGTCATCGTTAAGAAAGAAAGGTATTAGCACTTACTTTTCTTGACTTACGTGTGCAAGCGTGTATTTTCCCAGCATTCGGACAAATTTATTTTTTGGAGCAGGTCAGAGATGGCAAAGCCAGCAACAGTCTTGATAAAAATGGTAAGTACAGCCGATACAGGTCACTACTATGTAACTAAAAAAAATCCCCGCACCCAGACTGAGAAACTTGAGCTAAAAAAATACGATCCCGTCTTAAGAAAGCATGTCCTCTACAAGGAAGGCAAAATCAAGTAATTACTCATACCGCTATAACGCAGGCCCGCTCAAAATATCCTCTTTGATTGTTCGGTCAAGGTATTTGCCGTCAGATAGATTTCCAAAGAAGTTTCCGTCCTCGACTACAATTTTTCCTCTAAGCACTGTCATTACGGGCCAAGCGGTAATATCGTGACCCTCCCACGGACTGTAATCCGCCTCATGCAAATCTTCTAATCTAACAGTCTTCTTTATTGTTGGATCTAATACCGCAATATCAGCGTCGCTACCTACCGCTATCGCCCCCTTGCGCGGATACATTCCCATAATTTTAGCAGCATTGGTAGAACATAGATCTACAAAACGCTCTAGGGAATATTTTCTTTGAGTAACCATCTCATGGTACATAACACTCAAACGAGGTTCTACACCCGCATTACCGCCGGTAGTATCATCTATCCGGTCACCAACTGTCTTTAATTGCAAGGAGCAACAAATTTCGTCAGTCGCGACGCTATTTATAGAACCATCAAGCGTGCCATTCCAAAGCTCCGCCTGATCAGCCGGTGACTTCAAAGATGGATAAGTGTGATATATTTGGCCATTTTCTCTTTTGTAATCATTGGAGTTATAGAGCATGTATTGATGCAGAGTTTCTCCATAAATTGGTTGACCTTTTGCGCGGGCTTCTCTTATTGCCTGTACTCCTGTTCCAGCGCTTACATGCATCATATATAAAGGTGTGTTTTCAGACTCTGCTAAACGAATTACACGTCTGAAAGAAAGGTCTTCAGACAGCGCACTATGCACCTCGGCTAAGTTGTGAAAACTAACCCGCCCCTCCCTTATTAACTTTTCATACATATGCATCACAAGATCATTGTCTTCTGCATGAATTACACCAAGACCTTTTGTGCGAGTTATAATCTTAAATACTTCCCAAATATCACCAAAATGCACCATCCTACCTGCGCGACTTGGGGTTATATTGGTTGTAAAAATTTTAACGGTTGGGTAACCGTTTGGGATCAATTCCTCCAGCTCCTTCAGTACGGGTGGTTCAATGTCCCCTAAAAGCATTAGATGATAAGCATAATCGCAATAACAATTGTCGATCCAGTCTTCATCTCTTTTTTTTATGACATCTTTTAAAGGGATGTCCTCAGTTCTCGCAGCGAAGTCTAATAACGTGGTTGTGCCACCGTAAAGCGCCGCCTTGCTAACAACCTCCGGGCCTCCTGAATATGTCGAACTACCATCTGGCATAGGCATATGCCACTTACAATGGACGTGTGGATCAATCCCACCAGGGATAACGATTTTTCCTGCAGTATCAACGCACCTTTTTGCCTTTTCACTAGAAATCGCGTTAGGGTTTGTGATTGCTTCAATTAATTCACCTTTTACAACAACATCTTGAACGGCTACGCCATGTGGTGTTACGACTGTGCCACCGCGTAAAATGATATCGAACATAATACCTTTTCCCTATCGTGAAGATAACGCTACACATATGACAATTATGAAATCGTCTGCGCAACTTCCTCTTCAATTGTTTCTAAGACCGCGCCCACCCAGTCTAATGAGAATTTTCGACCTATCAATACTAAACGTGTTTCCGGCTCCTCGCCTGACCAATCTGCCATCCAAGACATGGGGTGAAACACATGCTGAACACCATGGATAACAGCCGGAGTTTTTAGCGACTCCTCAAGATATACAATTCCCTTCAATCTAACGAGGTTTTGTCCCAATACTTGCGCAAGGGTCTCCAGAAACAGAGTTAATGTAACAGCCTTAATTGGCCGTTTTCGGCGGAATGAAATTGAATAAAGATCACTGTGCGTATGGTGATGACTATGTTCATCAATACCATTCTCAGATATTTTTTCGATCTGTTGCCCATTTAAAGAAAAAAGGTCAACCTCTGTCATTCCAAAATTACTTTTATAGATAAAGGCCTCGGGATTAATACGTCTCAACTCCCTTCTTAAATCATCTACATTTGTCGGATCAATATCTGCCTTTGTTATTAAAATAATATCTGCTAACGCAATTTGTTGCGGACATTCCTTAAAATTTGCAATGGAGTTCAATCCACTTAGCGCATCTACGGTTATAACCACACGATCCAATCGTACGAGTGGCTTTAGATATTCATTATAAATTAACGAATGAAGTATTGGACCGGGATCTGCCAATCCAGTTGTTTCTAGAATAATTCGATCAAAAACCCTTCCAGTCTGCTGGCGCAGCATTAGTCGCTCTATAGCTTCTTGCAAATCTCCTCGCATAACGCAGCAGATACACCCGGTACTTAACTCCACCAGATCTTCCTCACTGGACTCTATCAGTTCATGGTCCAGTCCAATCTCGCCAAATTCGTTAATTATAACTGCAGTTCTTTCTAAATCTGGACGTTCCAACAAGGTCCTTATTAGGGTCGTTTTCCCACTGCCAAGGAAACCACTTAAAACGGTGATCTCTACCGGGTCTATTGTTTCTAATGAACGTTCTATCATCTTGCAAAAATCACCCGTGCATTTGGTTGATCAGGGCGCAATATTCGCGAAAGAGAGTTAAGCATTGATCCCAGAGATGGATGAACGCGCTCTCTACCATCCAACCCAACTATTCGCCAAACATTTCCGAAAGATGTTACTTCATGAGATATAGAAACCTTATCCTCGGTCATCCAGAGCAAGCAACCCAAAGGACTGTCTAGAAATTCTGTTTTACATTCAATGTCCCAAATTTCTAGTGCGCCGCGTATAATAACTTCAAATCTCTCTGGGGTCATTTTTGATTGCAAAGCCACCAAGCCAAAAGCCTAGTAGCCTCCATAAAGTCTGATATATCCATTGCCTCATCGGGGTTATGACTTCCATTCGCATTTCGAATGAAAAGCATCTGGGTTGGGACACCAGCAGCAGCAAACGCTGCTGCATCGTGACTGGCTCCACTAGGAATCTCCATGAAAGGAATTCCTAAACTATCAGCCCCTGACAGCATACGCGTTTTGATTTGTTCATCCATGGGACCGGGAGCTGCTCTGGTAAATTCACCCAAGTCAAACTGAACACCACGTTTTTGTTCAATTTTTGAAGCCTCTTCGCATACACGTTTGGTCATCGATTCGATAAAGTCTCCATCAAGGCTTCTCATGTCGAGGCTAAATTCGACAGCGCCTGAAATTTTCGTCATCGCATGCCATTCTTTGTCTGTAAAAAATTTACCAACAGTAAAAGCAAAATCTTCGCCCTTGTTCTCGCATTCGTCCCAGACGTTATCTAGATAATTTATAAGATCAGTTACCGCCAAAACTGCATCCTTTCTATAACTCCGTGGAACACCGCCGCAATGCGAATATTCACCGATACACTTTGCTGAAGGGAGCCGCCTATTACCCCGTATCCCTGTTACAATACCTAGTGGTAAAGCCTTACTATCAAGCACTGGGCCTTGCTCGATGTGAACTTCCAGATATGCTTTAAGAGACGATGGCGGAAGATAAATATCTCCCTCCCTGAGGGCATCCGGATTACAGCCTGCGTTTATCATGTGTTCCCCGAGTGTTATTCCTGTATCTGACCTCTTAGCATTATCAAGCGCGTCTTTTGGAAGCGTGCCGAGAGCAGATCTGCTGCCTATGTATGATACACCAAACCATGCACTCTCCTCTGCCCGGATACCCATCACTCGAACATCTTGCGGAAGCAGTATACCTTTTTCAATGACACCAGCACATGCGATTAATCCTGAAATCACACCAGCTGCGCCGTCGAAATTCCCGCCCTGAGCTACGGAATCTATGTGCGAACCAATTACAATCGGGGGTGCTTCTTGAGATTCACCTCTCATTGTCATGTAGATATTTCCTGCAGCATCATGATCGATCACAAGTCCTAATTTCTTTGCGTGGCTTTCGAGCAACTCACTAGCAACTTGTTCCCCTTCTCCATAGGAAGCTCGTGTTACTCCCACACCGTCAAAAGTTTTGTCGTAAAGCTCGTCAAATATCTCAGCTGCTAATTTTGTTTGTTTCGCCACTGCTGCAGAAGGATCCACACCACTCATCTATTAATACTCCAAACACTTTATTAGAAGCTCAGCATTTTATTTGGCCAAGCGATCGATTGAACTGTTTATATTATGTTACAATGAATTTTTCCAACAAAGGAGGTAAATTTATGATTGTTGATGTTCGAACCTACAATATTGTCCCAAGAAAAATGAAGACTTATCTTGCTCTTTTCGAAGAATATGCTCTGCCCATACAGCGTCGGCACATAGGCGATCCGCTGGGATATTTTGTCGTTGACCATGGTCCGCTACATCAGGTTGTACATTTTTGGGGCTATGATAATCTAGCAGATCTAGAAATGAGGCGGGCAAACCGTGATGCAGATCCCGAGTGGACAGAGTATCAACGAAAGACTGAAGGGCTTGTGGTTAGCCAAGAAAATAAACTATGCCGACCAGCAGATTGGTCACAAATAAAATGAAAGTCATAGAGCATTAATATTAGATTTTTAAAATTGTTTGGATCTCATACAAATGGGTACAACTGAAACGACAACATCTAGTGCTCCTATTCTCACGGAAGAAGAGGTTCAACATTATGAGCAACAGGGTTATGTAGTCCCAAAGTGGAAATATTCCACTAAAAGTATCGAAACGATGATACAATTAGTTAAGGAACTTGTTGAAGCTAATCCTGATCATTACCAAGAACAACTTGTCTGCCCCCATCTTTCGAAGGGAGCAACAAAGCCAATGGTAAGTGAACGACATCTAGATTTTCTTAATCTCGCGATGGAAGAAGGCGTGAAAAAAATACTTGGACAAATTTTAGGCCCAAACGTGCTACTTTGGGGCAGCCAATTATTTTGCAAACCCGCAGCTGTCGGTATGGAAATACCATGGCACCAGGATGGCGCTTACTGGCCGATCAGACCATTAGCAAATGTTTCAGCATGGATTGCTATTGACAGAGTTCGTCGCGAGAACGCCTGTTTAAAAGTAATACCGAGATCACACTTAAGTGGACTTAAACCTCACCAAATTGACAGCCGAAAAAATTTAGCATTGGATCGCACAGTCAAATTAGATTATCTAAATAAAGAAGAAGCAATAGATATTGAACTAGAACCTGGCGAACTAGTTTTTTTTGACGTACATTTAATGCATGGCTCCAACGCTAACACTTCGGGTGAAAGACGTGCTGGTTTAGTTTTTAGATATATGCCTTCTACAAGCCTTTTTGATAGGAGTGTCCTAGACAAGATAAATAAATCAGGCCATCTCGTAAGTTATAAAGATCGCCCCCTCTTCCAAGTTTTGGGAGAAAACCCCGGTAAAAATACAAAGGTAAAGAGATTTTCTTAACTAGGGCCGAATAAGATCATGTCTTCTCTTACTTCAAATCACTTCCTTACTAAAAAGGAGATCCATTCCTACACGCGAATTATGAAAGTTGGAAGCGCCCAAGACGATGTACAAACAGACTTGGTCAGCGTGCCTTATTTCTTGTTAGAGTTTAAGATAAAACGGGAAAAATGATTTTTATATTGGCCATGATGGTATGACAGTGGTGGTTATGTGATAACTAGGTATTTGGAGTGGTAATGACCACGTTAAAAAATAAAGTCGTCCTTGTTACTGGCGCTAGTAAAGGAATAGGTCGTGCCACAGCATTAAAACTTGCGGCACAAGATGCTGAGGTTATTGCCATCGCTAGAAGTAGGGTTGACTTAGACAAACTTTCTATTGAAGCATCGCAAAGGAACCTTTGCATTACACCAATGGACTGCGATGTCACAAATTTTAATGCCTTAAATGGAATCGTCCAACGCATCTTACAAACATATAAAAGGCTTGATATTCTGGTAAATAATGCTGGATCCATTGAACCCATTTCACATTTGGCAGAATCAGACCCTAACCTTTGGGTTAAGTCGGCCGACGTAAACTACAAAGCTGTTTATTTTGGCATCAGATCTGTGCTTCCACATATGCTAAAAGTTGGTAGAGGTATAATCATAAATGTAAGCTCCGGGGCAGCCTCATCGCCAAGAGAAGGATGGAGCCACTATTGTTCTAGCAAGGCGGCAGCTCTAATGTTAACTAAGATGACGCACTTAGAATATGCGGGTCATGGGATAAGAGCTATCGGGCTTAGCCCGGGAACCGTTGCCACAGATATGCAGGTGGCCATTAGGGCCTCGGGAATAAATCCAATAAGCCAGCTTTCGCCTAACAGCCACTCACCTGTCGAGAGGCCTGCGGCAATTATCGCTTGGCTTTGTACTGATGATGCAAAGGAGTTTGACGGAAGTGATGTTTCGTTAAATGATGAAAGAATTCGTCGACGAGCTGGCGTATCTTAGCTTACACTCTCAGGCGTAAATTGTGCGCTAAACATTCCGTCGAAGTTTTATATGGGTTTCCCTCTGGATAAGTATTAATACGTTTCTTAAGATTTGAACGAAACACATATCGACAGGTAAATAGGCAGCTACGATATATCCTATACGGATCGTCAGAATTTTTCTCGGAGCAGAGAACGGAACCAACTGAAAAAAAATTAAAGATACACTAAAAATTGGACTCATTTCCTTGCTCGCAAAAAATAGGTAATAGTTTTTTTAGATTAATTTGAAAGAAAACATTGATTATGAACTATTACAAAGCCAAGATTTCGTTATGTATGTTGAGTTTTTAATTGGGGGCAAAACATGAAGGGTGTTGTTTTTACTGGAAACCGAACGTTAGAGATAAGGGAATTCGCTGATCCTACTCCTGGCCCCCGAGATGTTATTTTAGAAATAAAAGCTTCCGGAATGTGTGGAAGTGACCTTCACAGATACCGCGCCGAATTCACGCCTGGTGACACCTCGTCAGGTTTTGCGATGGGGGATGAACCAATGATCGCTGGCCATGAGCCTTGCGGAGTTGTTGCCGAACTCGGTTCATCAGTGAGCAAAGACGAATGTTTTATTGGTCAAAGGGTAATGGATCATCATTATGAAGGGTGTGGCATTTGCAAACATTGCAAGGGCGGTTGGCAACAAATGTGCCTTGATGGCACTACGGTATTTGGATCTAGTGGTCACGGAGCCCATGCGAAGTATATGCGCGTACCTGTATCAACCCTCGTGCCCCTACCAGATAGTTTATCCTTCACAACCGGTGCCGCAATATCCTGCGGAACGGGAACAGCCTACGGTGCCTTAAGAAGGCTAAAAATACGAGGTGGCGAGACAATAGCAATTTTTGGCCAAGGGCCAGTAGGGCTTTCAGCCACTCAACTTGCGAAGGCTATGGGGGCGAGAGTGTTAGCGCTAGACATTTCTAATGAAAGATTAGAGCTTGCAAAATATTTTGGCGCAGACGAGCTTATCAATTCAAATGAACAGGATACTATTTCTGCAATAAAGGACCTCACAAATGGCGAAGGTGCACACAAAACTCTCGAAGCTTCTTCAGCACCTAGCGCCAGGAAAGCAGCTGTACAAACTGTTCGATCATGGGGCATAGCTTGCTTTGTGGGAGAGAGAGGTGAAGTTACTCTGGACGTTAGCCCAGACATCTTACGTCGGCAAGTAACATTAGTTGGTTCCTGGACGTTCTCAACACAAGGTCAGTCCGAGTGTGCAGAGTTTGTAGCCGAGAATAAAATAGATGTTGAAAAGCTTTTTACTGACACCTGGTCTTTGGATGATGCAAAGGAGGCTTACGAAAAATTTGATAAGCAGACAAGCGGAAAAGGTGTGATTGTACCCAACTAATTTCGGGATTTATCTCATCGAGTTTCAGGCACACCTACGAAATCTAACAGATCAGTCATCTTTGAAGAAACGGTCGAACATCCAGCTCTTAAAAGATCAGCGTTATTATCAGTTCCAGAGTAGCCAAATACAGTCATCCCTGCGCTTACACCGGCCATCGCTCCTCGCGGGCTATCCTCCACAACAAGACACTTTGGTGGTATACAATTTAACTGTTCCGCGCAATAGAGATACAGGTCAGGGGCTGGCTTTGGAATGCCGACGTGGTCGGCTGAAAAAACCCTACCACTAAAGTACTGTGCTAACCCAGTCACACTTAAGGACACATCCATTTTGTTTACTGGGCCATTAGATCCAACACACATCAAGACATCTTTTTTTTTCAACGCCCGAAGTACATTCTCTATACCAGTAATTGGCTTAAGAGACCTTTTGAATTCCGCAAATTGCTTTTCGTAAATTTTATCAACCCAGTCATCTGGAAGCTTTTTATCTAGCTTTTTCTCAACTGAAATTTTTATTTGGGAAAGTTTTCCACCTAGAAATTCCCCAAGAGCCTCGTCGGTAGATGTCTCGATACCCAAGTCAGTTAACGCTTCCGCGATAAATTTATTTCCAATGGCCTCGCTATCCACCAAAACACCGTCGCAATCAAAAATAATCAAATCCCATTTCATCAAAATATTCCTATCTTTTCCAAAAATTTTTGGGGTGTTATTAATAGATAAAATGCTTGAAGTTAAAACAATAGTGCTTATGGTCTCTTCTGCTAACAAAAGAGATTAATATCTGTTTTTAGGGATAGAGCCAATGAAAATCAAAAGCCGCAACATATGGTCTTGGGGACTAACATCGTTCTTATTATTCTTTATTGCTATTAACCCTGCGCATGCAGATCCGAAACTGAGCGCAGGTGATACAGCGTGGATATTAACTTCAACGGCGCTCGTCTTGTTTATGACATTACCCGGGCTAGCCTTATTTTACGGCGGATTAGTGCGCTCCCGAAATGTTCTTTCAGTTTTAATGCATTGTTTTGCTATCGCGTGTTTAGCATCAGTAGCTTGGCTCGTGGTTGTTTATAGTTTAGCGTTTAGTGATGGTGGCGGGCTTAACTCTTATATAGGAGGCTTGAGTAAAGTATTCCTAACGGGAGTTACGACAGACAGTCTAAGTGGAAGCATACCCGAAACGGTATTCTTTATGTTTCAAATGACCTTTGCGATCATTACACCGGCTCTGATAGTTGGCGCGTTCCCTGAACGGATTAAGTTTTCTGCAGTGCTATTATTTTCGTTACTATGGTTAGTTATTGTTTACGCACCAGCATGCCATTGGGTTTGGGGAGGAGGATGGCTCTCGGACTTAGGGGTAATGGACTTTGCGGGAGGTATAGTAGTTCATGTCACGGCTGGGGTTTCTGCATTAGTATTGGCAGTCGTTTTGGGTAGACGAAGAGGTTTCCCATCCGACATACGCCCGCCTCATAATCCTGGAATGACGGTTGCTGGTGCATGCATGCTTTGGGTTGGTTGGTTTGGATTTAATGCTGGGAGTGCATTAGCCGCTGATGGTAATGCAGGAATGGCAATGGTTGTAACTCACATATCAGCAGCAGTCGCTTCGCTTACATGGGCTTTTATAGAATGGATAAAATTTGGAAAACCGAGTGTAGTTGGCATAGTAACTGGAACTATCGCAGGTCTTGCTTCAATAACGCCTGCATCAGGTTTTGTAGGTCCTTTTGGAGCTGTTTTTATAGGACTGGTTGCAGGCTTTGTCTGCCAGTGGTTTGCAACTTGGATACGAACAACTTGCAGAATAGATGACTCACTTGACGTTTTTGCCGTCCATGGCGTTGGTGGGATAATTGGAACTTTGTTGGTGGCTGTTTTTGCGAGCGAAAGTTTTGGCGGGTTGGGTTTGGCCGAAGGCGCTACGATAGGAAGCCAGATGCTAGTGCAAATCACCGGAATTGTAACTGTTGCTATATTATCGGGAATAGCAACTTGGATCATTGCGAAGATTGTATTGGGTTTAACGGGGCTTCGTGTCAGTGACGAAGAGGAGATCGATGGTCTTGATATAAGCGCACACGGCGAACGCGGCTATGATCTAAGCTAAGGATGTGTCTTATAATCAGTTTCCCCGACCGGATATGAATTTAGAGAAAGGGTTAAAACGATGAAAATGATCGTAGCAGTTGTTCAACCACACAGATTAGACGATGTAAGGTCTGCACTCAATTCAATCGGTGTGCATGGTATGACGGTCACTGAAGTACAAGGATATGGCCGTCAAGGCGGACATAAAGAAATTTATAGAGGAGCTGAATACGATGTTCACTTTGTTCCTAAAACAAAAATTGAGATAGTCGTTAGTGACAAACTGGAGGCAGATGCAGTCGAAGCTATAGCGGCAGCGTCAAAAACTGGAAAAATCGGTGACGGTAAAATTTTTGTTTACGATACATCTAGAGCACTGAGAATTCGAACTGGAGAAGAAGGAGAGGATGCTCTTTAAAAGCCTAAGTCTACCTTGGAGATTACACCAAAGGCATAGACTAGCTTTTTCCAAAAATGAGGTGGATCTCATCCCTGCTGACGACAGTCGGCGGTAAAAATAATACTGTTAGCCTAATATTCAGTGTAGGAAGGATAGTTATTGATGTCTAAAACTCACAATGACGCAGATAATAAAGTTTTATTACGTCATAACGAAATAGACATAGCTTGGCTTACTCTCAACAGACCAAACGCTTACAACGCACTTTCCAGTGACCTTATGTCAGAACTTATAAGTTCATTGAATTCAATAGCAAATGAACGGGAAACTAAAGTGGTCGTAATCAAAGGTGCAGGAAAGGGTTTTTGCGCCGGTCACGATTTACAAGAGATGAAAGTCAATAATAACGAAACTTTCTTAGAAAATTTCTTTGCGCAGTGCTGTGTTCTGATGCAAACTATCGTCAACCTACCTCAACCGGTCATCGCTCAAGTCCATGGAACCGCGGCTGCCGCTGGTTGCCAACTTGTGGCCAGTTGCGATCTAGCGTTTGCCGATGATAACGCCACATTTGCAACCCCCGGCGTAAACATCGGCTTATTCTGCTCAACACCTATGGTAGCCGTATCTAGAAAAATCAACAGAAAAAAGATGATGGAGATGTTACTGCTGGGAGACAAAATTGATTCTAAAACAGCTGTGGAACATGGCTTAATTAACCGACGTGTGCCTGCTAAGCTTCTGAACAAAGCTGTAAGCGAAGTAGCAAATAAAATTGCCAGCAAATCCCCGCTTACCTTAAAGATTGGAAAAGAAGCTTTTTACAAACAATTAGAAATGCCGTTGTCTAAAGCATACGAATATACATCAAAAGTAATGATACAGAACATGCAAGCCCAGGATGCCCACGAAGGAATTAGCGCATTTATTGAGAAACGGTTACCTGTTTGGATTGGCAAATAAAATGACAACTACTTCAACTCACGCTACACTTAGTGAACCATCATACTCCGACGACTTTATTAAATCCATTTTGGCTGACGTAAAAACAATCGCAATGGTTGGTGCTAGCCCTAACTGGAACCGACCCAGCTTTTTCGCAATGAAATATCTACAGTCAAAAGGATACAAAGTATTCCCAGTCAATCCAGTTGCAGCAGGGCAAGAAATTCTCGGTGAAGTTGTTTATACAAGCCTAGACGAACTGCCTGAGAAAGTTGATATGGTCGATATCTTTCGAAAATCAGAAGACGCTGGAGAAATCACTGACCAAGCTATTTTACATGGGGCCAAGATAATCTGGATGCAACTGGGTGTCATAAATAAAGAGGCAGCGGCTCGTGCTGAAAAAAAAGGCCTCCGTGTTGTCATGGACAGGTGCCCAAAAATTGAGTTTTCTCGTTTGTTTGGAGAACTATCTTGGCATGGCTTTAATTCAAAAGTAATTTCTTCAAAGAGACGTTCGAAAGGTATAGCCGAGCAAAGCACGCATTCAAATCCAGCAAAGATCGTGACGACAAAACCGGGCTTTGAGACAAAAGCAATCCATTCAGGCGCATCACCCGACCCTACTACAGGGGCACGTTCAACGCCAATTTATCAAACAACTGCATACGTTTTTGATGATGCCGATCATGCCGCCTCACTGTTCAACTTGCAAACTTTTGGAAATATTTACTCACGATTGTCAAACCCCACTACAGCTGTTTTGGAAGAGAAGATATCCTCTCTAGAAAATGGCAGAGGAGCAACATGTACTGCTTCAGGGCATTCAGCCCAACTTCTTGCGCTTTTACCTATTATGGACCCTGGAGACACATTGATTGCCTCTACAAAATTATATGGCGGCTCGATTACCCAATTTGGCAAAACCTTTAAAAAGTTCAACTGGAATTGTAAGTTCGTAGACTTTGACGACGCAATATCTGTTGAAGAAGCCGCCAACGGTTCATCTGTTAAGGCAATATTTGGAGAGTCACTTGCAAATCCCGGAGGAGTTGTCTCAGATATCGACGCGCTAAGTTCTATAGCTAAGTCAGTCGGTATACCTTTGATAATTGACAATACGATGGCAACTCCATTTTTATGTCAGCCGATCCAACATGGGGCAGATATTGTTGTGCATTCAACCACTAAATTTCTATCAGGCCATGGTAACGCCATGGGAGGTGCCATCGTTGATTCTGGTACTTTTGATTGGGCACAAAACGACAAATATCCATCGCTAGCTCAACCAGAAGAGGCTTATCACGGGCTAAATTTTTACGAATCTTTTGGGGATCTTGCTTACACAACTTATGGCCATGCGGTGGGGTTAAGAGACTTAGGCCCTACTATGGCTCCAATGAACGCATATTTAACGATTATGGGCATTGAAACACTTGCGCTTAGAATGGAAAAACATGTTGCGAATGCCGAGGTGGTAGCCAATTATTTGGATAACCATGAAAAAGTATCATGGGTTTCCTATGCAGGTCTTGAGGAGTCGAAGTACTTTCATCTTGCAACAAAATATTTACCGAGAGGTGCAGGATCTGTTTTTACGTTTGGCATAAAAGGCGGCTATGATGCAGGCGTGGAGTTTGTAGAAAAATGCCAACTACTTAGTCACCTTGCTAATATTGGAGACACTAGATCACTCGTGTTACATCCGGCATCTACTACGCACCGCCAACTTACAGAAACTCAACGAATTTCTGCAGGAGCAGGAGACGATGTAATTCGCTTATCAATTGGTCTAGAAACAGTTGAGGATATAATAGCGGATCTCGCACAAGCACTGAGATAAAGTTGGACCTAAAGCGATACGACTGATGGGTATGGTTCCAAACGTTGCCATAATTGGTGCAGGACCTGCTGGGTTGATGGCAGCCGAAGTACTGCTCGAGAAAGGTATAGCCGTAAATATTTTTGAAGCCAAACCAACAATTGGTAGAAAATTGTTAATGGCAGGTAAAAGTGGTCTTAACATTACCCACAGAGAGAATTTTAAACTATTTTTGGGCAGATTTTCCGCAGAACTCGATACTCTAGAAAATTCCATAAAAAGCTTTACACCAACCATGGTGCAGCAATGGACATCCAACTTGGGCATTGAAACCTTTGAGGGAAGTTCGAAACGAGTATTCCCAAGAGAAATGAAAGCCTCTCCTCTTCTAAGAAAATGGCATGCCCGCTTAAGTCAGCAATCTCTTAAGACGCACGTAAATTATAAATGGTTGGGTTGGAATGAAAATGGTAAACTTTTGTTTTCGTGTCCCTCAGGGATTTACGAGCATACCTCTACCGCAACTATACTGGCACTTGGGGGTATGAGTTGGCCACGGCTTGGAAGTGACGGGAACTGGCTGAATTTATTCAAAAAGAATGGGATAGCAGTTAGAAAGTTTTTTCCAACTAATTGCGGATTTCATTTCGACTGGTCGAATGTTTTTCGTAATCGTTTTGCGGGAACTCCAGTTAAGTCATGTAAAGTAACTGTCGGTAAAAAAACTATTTCTGGTGATTTAGTAATCACGGATTATGGTATGGAAGGAACGCCTATTTACGCTCACTCCGAGACCCTACAAGAACAAATTCGGGTCAATGGCTATGGCGTAATTTCATTAGACTTGCATCCACCAATCCAACTTGAAAGCCTTATTGAAAGGCTTTCGTATAAAAGGTCTAAAATATCTTTGCCAAATTACTTGAGAAAAAATGGTAAATTAAGTGACGTTAAGGCCTCCTTGCTGCGGGAATTTTTAGACGAGGATGTCTTTAGAAAACCAAAAGCCTTAGGGCGAAAAATTAAATGCCTTGTTTTAAAAACGCAAAAAAGTCAGCCTATTGAAAGGGCAATTAGTAGTGGAGGGGGAGTAAAGTTCACTGAAGTTGATGATTTTCTTATGCTAAAAGCTTACCCTGGAGTTTTTGTAGCAGGTGAAATGCTAGATTGGAATGCCCCGACGGGGGGGTATTTAATCAACGGATGTTTAGCTCTTGGACGGCAAGCCGGATTAGGAGCTATTAAATGGACCCGAGACGCCTTTAATTGAGTTTCTTCATTAGTGACGCATATTTATCCAATAGCAGGAGAATATTTTTCGGGATTAGATGGTAGAGAAAATACAATTATCTAGACGCCGGCGTCTCTATATATCGTGGTAACGGAGTGAGATCATCTTCCACCCCAAAGACTGTAATGGGTAAGCTATTGGGGTTTCTTCATGCTAACTTGGCCATTCCCTAAATTCACAAGGTTTAGCTATTACACTATCATATGCTGCGCGTTTAGCATGGGGTATCCATCCATCGCCATACGCTATTGCTCGTCTAGCCCCAAATATAAAGGCGCTTCCAACTATTAGAGGTCGAGGAGGCTTATGTATTGGTTTTGGATTAGAGATCATTTCAGAAAACTTAACAAATTTACCCTGATAGGTAACGTACTCACTAAACCAAATCTCCCGCCTCGCCCTAAGCGCTCTTCAAGCAATAACAACCATGTATTAAAATCTGTGCCATGATTTCCCATTTCCTTTAGAATTCCATCCCGCCCCCACCCCAAATAAAAAGCAGCCTTAGGATATCTGATTAAGATAAGCGACTGATTTTGCCATTTGGATAAGATCTCTTTGGACGACAAGAAAACTTTAAGGGAAGTCGTTGCTGCAGCTGCCACCGACAACGTTAAAAAAGGGATCCATTAATTCTTGTTTTTTTTGTAGCACCCCACCCTTTGGAAAATCTAAATTCCTAGAAACGGTTATTTGAGGATGTTCACGCACCGTAAGCGATTCGTAACCATACTCCTCAAACGCAAACGCTAAGCGTTAAGGAATTATGGGATATTGCGTAAAGAATATAGCAGAGCCGGCTCTCATAAAAGCACCCGCCAAGAAGTGCATTTAAAGCTAAATAGGAAGGGCATTTGTATGCTTAATAACTTCCATAGAAAAGCTAGAAGTGACATCTGTTAAAGTTGTCTCTTCAACCATATTTTTATAAAATTTATCAAACTGCTGCATATCCGCGACAACTATTTTTAGGAGGTAATCCACCTCTCCTGCCATTCGATGAAATTCTTGAACTTCCGGCATGGTTTTTACAAGCTTGGCAAAGCGTTCTAACCAGGGCCCCGAATGTTCGCCAGTCTTAATCATCATGAATACTGTCAAGCCGAGTCCCATCTTTGCTGGGTCAAGTACTGCTTCTTGTCGCAAAATAACACCATCAGCTTGAAGTTTATTAATGCGCTTCCAGCACGGCGAGGTGGATAAACCTACACGCTGCGCCACCTCTGTTACGGATAAGCTACTATCCTCTTGCAGCACCCTTAATATTTTCAAGTCCATATTGTCCATCATATCGCCCAAACATTTTTCATGATTGCAATAAAACGTGGTAAATAATTGTTTAGATTGCCAGTATTTTTCAATTAAAAGAAAAGTTTTCCAAGGTTGGGTATTTTACAAAGACCATAGATATTTTCACAACTATTCTCTGAGTTAAAACATATTTTCTTTTTTTAAGTTAATCAGGAAGTGTCGACATACCCATAAGATGCTCATCAACGGCTCTCGCCGCTCTTCTTCCTTCCTTTATCGCCCATACCACGAGTGATTGGCCTCGCCGCATATCACCAGCAACAAACACGTTATCTCGAGATGTTTTATACGAGGTTTCATCTGCTTTGACATTTCCCCGCTCATCGAGCGCAACGTCTAACTCGTCAAGCAAACCTTTAGGTTTAGGGTGAACAAACCCCATAGCTAAAAGAACCAAGTCCGCTTTTAAATGAAATTCTGTTGCCGGAAGTTCGACCATGGAAAATTGGCCATTTTCGTTTTGCTTCCACTCGTTGCGCACTAATTCAAGTCCGGTTAACCTACCATCATCACCAGTAAAGGCTTTGGTCGCAACTGACCAGTCACGCTCTGCTCCTTCCAAGTGTGATGAGGAAGTTCTCAGTTTTAGGGGCCAATTCGGCCAACTTAAAGCCTTATCTTCCATCTCCGGCGGCTTGGGCATGACCTCTAGCTGAGTTACCGAAGCGGCTCCTTGTCTGATAGATGTACCAACACAGTCTGATCCCGTATCGCCACCACCGATAACAACTACGTGTTTACCACCCGCTAATATTGTTCTGTTGTCCGTCACATCCTCGCCAGCAATACGTCTGTTTTGCTGTGCAAGAAAATCCATAGCATAATGTATACCGTCTAAATCACGGCCCGGCACCTCCAAATTACGCGGCGTTTCTGATCCCCCCGTGAGAACCATAGCGTCAAAGTCTTCTAAAATATCGGCTGTTGAGATATCTATTCCAATTTCAGTGTTCGCTATAAAAGTCACACCTTCCGCACGCATTTGTTCCATGCGCCGATCAATCAAATGTTTCTCCATTTTAAAATCCGGTATTCCATATCTGAGCAAGCCTCCAAAAGTCGAATTTCTCTCAAAGAGGGATACAGAGTGCCCAACTCTAGCAAGTTGTTGAGAACACGCTAGACCGGCGGGTCCCGAACCGATAACTGCGACCTTTTTACCTGTTTTACTATGACTAATTTTTGGAGTTACCCATCCCTCATTCCATCCCCGGTCGATAATCGCACACTCTATACTCTTTATCGTGACTGGCTTATCTGTTATGTTCAGCGTGCAAGATGCTTCGCAGGGAGCTGGGCAAACCCGACCAGTGAACTCCGGAAAGTTATTCGTGCTGTGTAGTGCTTCTAGTGCCGCTTTCCAGTTTTCTCCATAAATAAGATCGTTCCAATCCGGAATAAGGTTGTTGACAGGACAGCCGTTGTGACAAAATGGAATGCCACAGTCCATGCATCGTGCACTCTGTCTGTTGATATCATTGTCAGATAGCGGGACAACAAACTCTTTATAATGTTTAACTCGTTCATCAACGGGAGCGTAGCCGCGATCCAGCCGATCAAACTCTATAAAACCTGTTACCTTACCCATTTTTACTCGCCTGCCATAACATTCAACTCACGACCATCTGTTTGGGACACTTGTTTCCGTTCCAGCAGTGCCCGCCGAAAGTCTATCGGGCAGACCTTCTTGAAAAGAGGCAAATAGCTGTCCCATAAGCTTAAAATCTTAGAAGCTTTTACACTATTGGTCTCTTTAAAATGTTTTTCGATAATATACTTAAGCCTTCCTTCATCAAAGTCCATCATTTCGTTAAATACATCTTCGGTGAAGGGTGCATCAGCGGCATCTCTTTCTATCGGCTCTATTTCAACCATCGACGTGTTGCATTTAATTTCAAAGTCATGGGTCTCGTCTAAAACATAAGCGATGCCGCCGCTCATTCCTGCCGCAAAATTCAATCCTGTGGAGCCAAGCACTACGACAACACCTCCTGTCATGTATTCGCAACAGTGGTCTCCAACGCCTTCTACTACCGCTATAGCGCCGGAGTTACGGACGGCAAAACGCTCGCCTGCTACCCCTCTAAAATAACACTCACCCTCTATAGCTCCGTAAAGTACTGTGTTACCAACGATGATGTTTTGCTCTGCCGCGAAGTTCCCAGTTTTGGGTGGGTAAATGGATATTTTACCACCCGACAGGCCTTTACCAACATAGTCATTACCGCCACCTTCGACTTCTAAGCTAATACCTTTGGCTAAAAACGCACCAAGGCTTTGACCAGCACTACCTTTCAATTTAATGGATATCGTTTCATCAGGAAGCCCCTCGTGCCCGTATTTTTTTGCCACTTCCCCTGACAACATCGTTGCAGTGGAGCGATCAGTATTTTTAATGGGCAGATCAATTTTAACGGGCACTCCGGACCTTAGAGCAGTTTGGGACTTTTCAATTAAAAGATGATCTATAATGTTTTCCAAGCCGTGGTCTTGCGCTTCACAATGCCGTATCGCTACTCCCTTCCGTTCTTTAATTACGTGTAGAATCTTCGATAAATCGACGTTTTTAGCTTTCCAATGTTCCACAACGGGTTCGATACCTAAAAATTCCCGTCTGCCAATCATTTCATCAACCGTTCTAAATCCCATGTTGGACATAATTTCCCGGACATCCTCAGCCAAAAACATGAAGAAGTTAATTACATGGTCTGGCTGACCAGTAAACAATTTACGAAGTTCCACGTCTTGAGTAGCTACTCCCACAGGACAAGTATTCAAGTGACATTTTCTCATCATTATACAGCCGGAGGATACCAACGCTGCTGTCGCTATACCAAACTCGTCGGCGCCTAGTAAAGCGCCAATCACTATGTCTCTTCCAGTGCGAAACCCGCCATCCGCTTGCACAACAATTCGTCCTCTAAGCTCATTTTTTACAAGTGTTTCGTGCGTTTCCGCCAACCCTATTTCCCATGGACTTCCAGCGTGCTGAATGGAGGTTATCGGGCTGGCTCCTGTCCCGCCATCAAAGCCTGAGATGGTGACGTGATCTGCGTGGGCTTTGGATACTCCCGCAGCTACTGTCCCTACACCCAATTCCGATACAAGTTTCACGCTAACCCGCGCTTCTGGATTAACATTTTTTAAGTCAAATATAAGCTGAGCCAAGTCTTCAATCGAGTAGATGTCGTGGTGGGGAGGCGGCGAAATAAGCCCGACACCGGGGGTTGAATTTCTTACTCTTCCTATCCAATCGTCAACCTTATGACCAGGTAATTGGCCCCCTTCACCCGGCTTTGCTCCTTGCGCCATTTTGATTTGAATATCTGTTGCGTTTACAAGATACTCCGTTGTTACACCAAATCTGCCTGAAGCTACCTGTTTAATCCTAGACAGCATGGAGTCGCCGTTCTCTAGCGGTTTAAACCTAACTCTATCCTCGCCACCTTCCCCACTGTTGGATCTACCACCTATCCTATTCATGGCTATCGCAAGTGTTGTGTGCGCCTCCCAGGAAATAGATCCAAAAGACATCGCTCCGGTTGCAAACCTTTTCACAATTTCTGAGGCCGGCTCTACTTGCTCTATGGGAATGGGGGTATCCGTGAACTTCAATTCGAATAGCCCGCGCAGATTTCGAAGCTTTTTAGTCTGGTTGTTCATTTTTTTTGCGTATGCTTTGTATCGGCGGTACTCACCAGACCGAGCAGCGTGCTGCAACCCAGCAATCGTTTCTGGAGTCCATGCGTGCTCTTCACCTCGAATTCTGAAAGCTAAATCACCACCAACTTCTAGCGCCCCGTTAAATTCGAGCACTCCTTCATAAGCTATTGCGTGTCTTCGGACGGCCTCCTTGGCAACACCATCCAATCCGATTCCCCCGATTGCAGACTTGGCCCCAACAAAGTATTTTTCAAGGAAGCTCTCGTTTAAACCCACAGCGTCAAATACCTGGGCACCACTATAGGACTGGTAGGTAGATATCCCCATTTTTGACATCACCTTAAGCATACCTTTTGATATCGCCTTGATATATTTTTCATGCAAGCTTTCTGGCGCAAGACCGCTATCCAGTGTTACTGATAAGTTCGACAGCGTTGCAAAAGCTAGGTATGGGTTTATTGCCTCTGCCCCGAAGCCAGCCAGAAGACAAAAGTCGTGCACGCGCCTAACTTCACCTGTTTCTACGACTAGACCAACACTAGTTCTAAGACCCTTGCGTATTAGATGATGATGCAAACCTGAGGTTGCCAGAAGCGATGGGATAGCAATCTTATCCGAACAAATTTCCCTGTCCGACAAAATGAGTATGTTAACACCACTTGAAATCAACTTTTCCGACACATGGAATATCTTTTCCAATGCAGGCTCCATGCCGTCGGATCCCTCTTTAGCTGGATATGTTATATCTATGGTCTCAGTGCGCAAATCAGGATTATAAACCGCACTGATATTCCTTATCTTTTCCAAATCTGCGTCATTAATAATTGGCTTTTCTAACTCTAATCGTAGCTTACGGCTCGCATCGTCCAACTTAAGCAAATTGGGTCGAGGACCAATGTAGGAAAGTAAAGACATAACCATCTCTTCCCTAATAGGATCGATAGGTGGGTTAGTCACCTGAGCAAAACATTGTTTGAAATAATCAAAGAGTAGTTTGGGTTTATCAGAGAGGACAGCGATCGGTGTATCCCGTCCCATTGAGCCTATTGGATCTTCTCCATTCAGTCCCATTGGCGTCAAAAAGTTTTTTATATCCTCTTGGGTATAACCGAATGCCTGCTGCTTGTTGATTAGTCCATCCTGCTCGATGGCGTTTAAATCGTTACTACTTTCCAAGTCAGCTAGCGTTATCTTTGTCTTGTCCAACCAGGTTTGATAAGGGTGCGCACGCGCTAAAGATAATTTAAGTTCTTCATCACTTATAATCCTGCCCTGTTCTAAGTCTAAAAGAAGCATTTTACCCGGTTGCAAACGCCATTTCTGCACAACATTTTCATCAGGCACCGGAATGACGCCGTCTTCCGATCCCATTATAAGCAGATCATCGGTTGTGACCATGTATCTGGCTGGTCTCAAACCATTCCTGTCTAAGGTAGCACCAACCTGCTTGCCGTCAGTAAACGCCATCGCTGCGGGCCCATCCCAGGGCTCCATAAGGGCCGCATTGTACTCGTAGAATGCCCTTCTATCTGGATCCATGAGCGGGTTGTTATTCCAAGCCTCTGGGATCATCATCATCATTGCCTGCGCTAGTGAGTAGCCGGAGGCAACCAATAACTCGAGAGTATTATCGAAAGAGGCTGAGTCGGAGGCCCCCTCCGGAATTAGCGGCCATAGCTTTTCTAGATCTTCCCCAAGAACTGATGACGATAGCGTAGATCTGCGCGCCGCCACCCAATTAGCATTTCCCCTTACAGTATTTATTTCTCCATTATGGCACAGATATCGAAACGGTTGTGCCAACTTCCACGAAGGGAAAGTGTTTGTCGAAAACCTTTGATGGATTAGCGCAAGTGCCGTTTCCGTTCGCGGATCAGCTAGGTCCAAGTAATATTTATCAAGGTTATTGCATAACACCATGCCTTTGTACGAGAGCGTTCTCGTTGACAGGGATGCTATGTAGAACGATGCTATTTCGCTTTGGAATTCTGATTTGCTATCAATGAGTGCCCGGTTTTCGATTATTTTTCTTACGACGTAAAGTTTTCTTTCAAATACATCTTGATCTAAATCCGCACCGTCAGCGCTCAAAAAAAGCTGGAAAATCAGAGGCTCATTTGGTCTTACGCTTTCGCCTAGACATTTGTTGTCAGTGGGCACAGAGCGCCAGCCTAGGACCTTTAATCCCTCGCTTACGGCTACCTCTTCTACAAGGTTGATACAAAATGCCTGAGCGTCTGGATGATTTGGAATGAACACCATTCCCACCCCATATTGGCCAATATCGGGAAGACGAACACCCTCAAACGCCATGGCTTCGCGGAGCAAATTATCAGGAATTTGCATTAATATCCCTGCTCCGTCACCAGCCAGGGGATCAGCTCCTACTGCCCCGCGATGGTCAAGATTTTCCAGAATCTGCAGGGCTTGTTTTATTAAGTGGTGACTTTTGCGACCTTTGATATTGGCTATGAAACCGAAACCGCAGTTGTCATGCTCATAAGATGGGTCGTACAAACCGTCGCTTCCTGCGTCGCCTAAGCGTTTGTCCTTTTTAACATCCAAGACTTTTCCCCAACCTTAACTTTTCTACAACCCAGACATGGGCAACTTTTCGCCATTGCTAAACTTCGAATTTTTCAACTTCATCCCCCGTCGCGAGTATAAAGATCAAACTCAACGAATCCAGTAGCCAATGGAATCCCTTTAGAAACTACGTCGCGCCCTGCCCACAATGCTTTGTTTTTGTTACTCTCTTTCATTTTAAACACACAATGCACCAAAAATAAATGGGTCAGTATTATTGTCGTATTTACAAAAAAAGTCAACAAATAATCTCCGTTTCAAAGGCAGCACCTATCAAAAGCAAAGTGCATAGTTATCGACTTTCGCTGAGATCCATATAAAACAACTAACCGCGCGGACAACTTTTAGTTAGTAACAAATTGTCGCGGCAATCCTTTGATACGCTGGAACAAATTTTTTTGGCATCTTTATGTCTCCAAGCTGTTGTTTCCAAGATTTCATATCCCGTTTCGCTACCACTGGGCATTAATACTACGCAGATTGCTAGTACGCAGATTACCTTACCGATGAAAGTTTGCAGCAAAAGGACAAAGCTCAAGTGGAAAAATACCAACAAATTAATGTTACCCCTCTTTCCTCCACGATTGGTGCTAAAATTGAAAATGTAGATATATCCAAAGATCTCTCATCAACCATAATCACTGAAACACGAAGCGCAATGCTAGACCATTTAGTCATCTTTTTCCGCGATCAAGATCTGTCGAACCCCGAGCGTCATAAATTATTTACCGAGTATTTTTGTGATTTATTTATCCATCCAAACTTTAATTTGAAACAAAATACCCAGAGATGGTCTACCTGACGAGAAAACCAGGTGATACGGCCGCTGCAGAAGGGAGTTGGCATGCAGACACTACAATGATGAAAACCCTCCAATGGAAGCTAGTTTGTTTGCTCTTGAAGTCCCTCATTGGGGTGGCGCTACCCTGTTTGCAAACCAATATATGGCGTTCGAAAACCTTTCTCTGGGTATGAGAAAATTATTGACGAGTTTAAAGCCAGTCCATAATGAGTCACGCGTTGCAGGTTCAGCCGTTGGTTTAAACTCGAAAAGAGCGATAAAAGTTAGAGAAGATGATGACTGGAAGTTGACCGAGAACTCCCATCCAGTTATCAGAAACGCATCCTGAAACGCTAAAAAGTGTTTGTTTTTTTCAAAGTATATACGTTAATCATTTTGAAGGAATGTCGGTTGAAGAGAGCCAAGACCTTTTGGAATTTCTATATGGGGAGTCGACGAGAACCGAATAAAGTTGCAGATTTCGTTGGAAAAAGAATTCGGTGGCGTTGTGGGACAATAGATGGGTTCAGCACTTAGCTATTAACGACAATCACTCTTCAGCCCGCAGGAAACAGAGAACTCAAATTATTGGTGACACTGTAATTTAGGCTTTTTGGTTCAGAAAATTTTTAATTGTATCAATTTCAATTGAGCTTGTTAGGCCCGGACAATGACCAATTCCAGGCATGCCAAGTAAATTAGTTTTAGGCCCTGTAGATCTCATTTTCTGGACCGTTTTTTCACTCAGTAGCGTCGACTCTTCACCCCAAATTGTGAGAACTGGGCATGAAATACGTTTCCACGCGTGCCATAAATCTGTATCTATTTTTTTTCTACTATGGGTTATCATTGGATCATAATGCATACGCCACTTTCCATCCGAGGATTTTGAAATGCTATCTAGCGCAAACTTCTGGGCAGCTTCTCCGGTAAACGGACCAAAGGCTTTTTTAGACTCCAAGACAAACGCTATGGCCTCAGCTTCTGTCTCATACTCCCCCGCAGCATTTGCTAAAGCAGCATTTGCCTGCCTACTAGCACCGCTTACAAAAGGCCCAATATCATTTAAAATTAATTTTTTAATCGGTGAAGCTTTTTGCGCGGCAATCTCTATTCCAAGCAAACCACCCATGGATGTACCGATCCAATCGACGCAATTAACATCTAGTCTCGTTATCAAGGAAGTTAATATATTATGAAAAAGAGGTGGTTGTTCTCTTATATTCCACAAATAATCGTAATCTTCTTTATTATCTAGCCAATCACTTTTCCCCCTACCCGGCATATCGATAGCTACAACACGATAATTTGCGCAAATGGCTGCGGCTATTGTATCAAAGTCTAACCTATTTCTTGATAAACCATGTACACATATAACGACCTTAGTATTTTTGGGATCACCCCATTCCCTGTAACAAATATTTCTAAAGCCGCCGACAGTTAAAAAGGGAAGCGAACGATCTCGATAAAGCATATTATTCATCATGAAGCCCTCAGTTTCCAAAAAATTTTCCACCCCATTGACATTAGAATAAACAATCGTGGAAATATGTGTAATCATCTAACAACAAATTCATCTTTAGTATAAGTTTTTAGTGGAGTGAAGTTGTGAATTTTATGAATGTATCGCAAGACAAATATGGCATAGGACAATCCGTCTCACGGAGTGAAGATCCCCTTTTATTAAAAGGTGAAGGGGTTTTCACCGATGACATTTCAATACCAGGTCAGCTTTACGCGTATATGATTCGCAGTACAATCGCCCATGGAAATGTTATCAGTATAGATGCCGTAGAGGCAGAAAAAATGTTGGGTGTACACAAAGTGATCACCGGGGAAGATTTACGACAATACAATAATTTACAATGTCCCATGACATTAAAAAGCAAAGATGGTACACCGCTAAAAAAACCCGCACGCCCATCACTTAGCACTGATAAAGTTAGGTTTGTTGGAGACCCATTAGCTTGTGTTATCGCTGACAGTTTACAGATAGCCAAGGACGCCGCAGAAATTATTTCTTTGGATATAGCCCCCCTTCCCGCTGTAACTTCCGCCAAAGACGCGATCAATCCTGAAGCACCGCAATTGTTTGAAGATGTACCTCAAAACTTAGCACTAGACTTTCACTTTGGCGATACAGAGACGGTGAATTCGGCTTTCAAAAATGCCCACCACATTTGTAAAACCTCAATACGAAATAATCGCGTGGTGGTGGCATGCATGGAACCACGTTCCGCTTTGGCGGAATTTGACGAAAAAGCAGGTCGTTATACGGTTCATATGGGATGCCAAGGCACTTTCGGCATGCGAAATCAACTTGCCGCGTTACTCAATGTAGAACCTGCTAAAGTACGTGTACTAACAAAAAACGTTGGCGGCTCTTTTGGCATGAAAAGTTTTGCTTATCCAGAGTACATATGTTTGTTGCATGCCGCCAAGATGCTAGGTAGACCGATAAAGTGGACTGATGAACGCTCATCCAGTTTTCTTTCGGATCAGCAAGGTAGAGATCATGATGTCGAAGGTGAACTAGCCCTCGACAAAGATGGCAACTTTTTGGCTGTACGTTTGTCACTATTTTCCAATATGGGAGGTTATCTGGCAGCCGTAGGACCCAATATGGCCACCAACAACATGGTCAAAAATATAACGAGTGTTTATAAAACTCCAGCAATTGAAATAAACACAAAATGTGTCTTTACCAACACTACTCCCATTAGCGCCTATCGCGGGGCAGGCCGTCCCGAAGCAAACTACTATATGGAGCGTTTGATAGAAACCGCTGCCCAAGAGTTGGGTATCGACAGCTTGAAACTGCGCCAGATGAATCATGTGACGCCAGAGCAAATACCTTACACAGCACCATCGGGACAAATTTATGATAGTGGTAACTTTCCTAAGATACTTGAAAAATCCCTAGAGTTTTCAGATTGGCTTGGTTTTAAGCAACGCAAGGAAGAAAGCAAACAACGCGGCTTCTTAAGAGGTATTGGTGTTAGTACTTATTTAGAAGTTACTGCTCCGGTAGAGACTGAAATGGGTGGTATTCGGTTTGAGGATAATGGTGATGTAACAATCATAACCGGAACACTAGACTATGGCCAAGGCCACGCCGTGGCCTTCGCTCAAGTTCTCCATAGCTCTCTAGGAATACCATTTGAGCGAATAAAATTATTACAAGGCGATAGCGATGAACTGATTACTGGCGGTGGAACCGGTGGTTCTAAGTCTATCATGGCGTCTGGTGGAGCTATTATAGAAGCAGCAACCGAAGTTATAAAAAAGGCTAAAACGGTTGCCTCATATTTTTTTGAAACTAGCGAAGAAGATATTGAATTTAAGAATGGGTATTTGTTAGTCGCAGGCACGGACAAATCTATCTCTTTGATAGAGTTGTCCGACAAGTTGAAAAAGGATTTGGATAGATCTGACGGGATACCAGATACCTTAGATGTCAAGCTTGATCACGGGGGGGTGCCCTCAGCATTTCCAAACGGCTGTCATATTTGTGAAGTTGAAATTGATCCTGAAACCGGCTCAGTGAAAATTGATAAGTATAATATGGTTAATGATTTTGGTGTTTTAGTAAATCCATTACTCGTTGAAGGGCAGTGTCACGGAGGCGTAGCACAGGGAGTAGGTCAGGCAATTATGGAAAATGTAGTGTTTGATGAGTCTGGCCAAGTCCTATCGGGTTCATTCATGGACTATGCACTCCCCCGCGCCTCCGATCTTCCCAACTTTCATTTTGCGAGTGAGCCCAGTCCAGCGCAAACAAACGCTCTTGGTGTAAAGGGCTGCGGGGAAGCAGGTTGTGCAGGTGCAATGCCGTCGGTGATTAATGCAATAACAAACGCACTTTCTGAAATTGGAGTATCAAAAATAGACATGCCCGCAACGCCACAAAAAATATGGCGTGCGATACAGGAAACAAAATAGCTGATTAGAGCACCACTTAGCTCACGAGAGGAAGAATAAATGGTTAAAGAAGCGATGATAGTGTCAGCCCAACCTGAAGCATCTGAGGCTGGTGCCAGAGTTCTTATGGCAGGGGGAAACGCCGTAGACGCGGCAATAACCGCAGCGTTGGTCCAAGGAGTAGTCGATCCACAAATGTGTGGGATAGCAGGTTTTGGGAATTGTCAGATTTATATGCCTTCTAAGGGTGTACATACTTGCGTAGACTTCCATGGGAAAACTCCTTTAGCTGCAACTCCTGAAATGTGGGAACATTTAATAGAAGGTGAGACTAGAGATGGGTTTGGTTTCGTACTTAAAGGAAATGTAAATGACTTGGGATATCAAGCAATTACCACGCCTGGTAGTTTGAAAGCGTATGGGGAGGCAATTTCACTATATGGCACATGGGATTGGGCAGATATTGTAGCTCCAGCAATAACTCAAGCAGATGAAGGATTTCGTGTGCGACCTCACGTATATTTTTGGTGGACAAACGGTGCCGACCATGGACGCGTTCCGGTAGAAAAACGTCTGAGCTTTTCTGCAACCGGTCAAAAGTCGTATTTCAATAGCTCAGGCAGTTTGAAAAAAATAGGTGAAAAAGTTCATATACCCGGTATGGCCGATACCTTACGAAAAATAGCGAAACAAGGCATTGAGACTTTCTACACTGGAGAAATCGCAGAACAGATCGCCGCGGATATGGAAAAAAATGGCGGATTACTATCATATGAAGATTTAGCGAACTACTCAACTACGGTAACTGAACCGCTCACCGGAGCTTACCGAAATTATAATATTGCATCTAATCAGCCGCCCGGCGGCGGCATAATGCTAATAGAAATGCTAAATATACTTGAAAACTTTGATCTTAAGGGCATCGGGCATAATACCAGCGAGTATATAAGATTAGTAGCAGAAGCCATGAAGCAAGCAACCTCAGATAAAGACAGACACGTTGGAGATCCAAAATTTGTGGACGTGCCAATTGAAAAACTACTATCAAAAGAGTACGCAAAGTCTGTATCCGAGAAAATAAGAAGCGGCGAAAAAGTTGCTGTTGAACGTTATGAGTCTAACGAGCCAAAACAAACAACTCACGTAGCTGTCGTTGATTATGACGGAAATTGCGTGACAATGACCCATTCATTAGGAATGCCATCAGGAGTTATTACAGACAAACTAGGATTTATGTACAATGGATGTATGGCTGTATTTGATCCAAGACCAAACCGAGCTGGGTCAATAGCACCGGGCAAAAGCCGATTTACTTCACTTGCACCAACAATTGTTTCAAAAGACGGGCAACCGTTCATCGTACTTGGAGCTCCAGGAGGAACACAGATTGCTATGGGTATCCTGCAAACCGTTGTGAATGTGATCGATTTCAAGATGAATATGCTCGAAGCTGTTTCTGCACCAAGATTTTCAGCTACTAGCAACCTTATAGACGTAATGAATCGGATACCAAGCTATGTAACTAATAACTTGGAAGGTCAAGGATACGAAATTGCGAGAAGCGCTCTAAGTTTTGGTATCGCAGCAGTTCATGGAATTAGGATTCGAGATGGCAAACTAGATGGCGGTGCAGACCCCGGTCATGATGGCGTGGCACTTCGTGTATAAATTTGATTGTGAATGATCTAATGTCTGTCTGATATGAGGTTGAAAATATTATCTTCCGGGGCGCAAGAATGGGACTTATTGCATTAGCGCCGGATCATGTGATCGAACACGAGTTAAATAATCTTTTTAATGGAGGTGAAGAAGTATAGCTTTACACTACGACAGTGACGGTGGTCCCAAATGTCACAACAGATACGTTGACGTCTATGAATGAAAAGTTAAACCAAACAGCTAAAACATTGCTGCCTGCAAACAAATTCAGTGTAGTGGGTTATGGGTGAACTTCAGCAAATTTAGTTATAGGCGAAGACAATGTATTCCGGACAATAGAAACGCCCAGCCAGACATCTAGCGTAACAACTCCGATTACCGCCTGCCTTGCTGCCCCAAAAACCTCGAAGGGTAAGTCTTCTCACGCCTTATATGGGAGAGATTAATTCACTCATACAATAATACTTTGTGGCTTACGAATATAACATAACTAAATCCGTAGCTTTCGCAGAAATTGACGATAACAGAGCCGGAAAAATAATGACGGCGTCTATCTCAGATGCTGTAATCGATGAATTTTCTAGAGAGAACATTGACTCTATATTTATCTCTTATACGAGTCTTAGAGCGTTTGAACTTGTTCCGATGTTGGGAGATAAACTACAATGCGAAATTACAACAAGTAAACACGCATTGGCATGGCATATGCTGAGATTGTCGAGAATTAATGATAAACACTCAGATAAGGAAAAATTGTTTAAAAACTAAACTATCACATAATTCACCCTCTTTTTTTTTCAGCAACGTTTTAATAATCAGATATTCCAATAATAGGATTTTCCATTCGCCGGAATCTCTAGAACATGTAAAAATTAAATTTGGGTCCTATGTACTACAGATCTTGCGATATACTTGGAATAACTTACAAGATAAACTAGCTGTAGTCAGAATAAATAGTTGATTTTACGGGAGGCGTAATATGAAAAGTCGAATGCCATTTGAACCGCAAGGCGTTATACCCGCCTGCCTACTACCCTTTAAGTCTAATATGGAAATCGATGAAAAGGCATTTCGGTCTCATCTTTGTGACCTCGCAGCGGTGGAAGGGATTAGTGCTATAACGATCAATGCTCATTCGATGGAAGTCCACGCGTTATCAATTAAAGAACAAGCCAAAACACTAGAAATTTCACTAGATGAAATCGGTAGCGACATACCCCTCGTACATGGCGTCTATGCTGACGGTTCAGCGAATGCTGCCGAAATCGCAAAACAGGCGGAAGCTGGGGGCGCAAGATGCCTTCTGGTTTTTCCCCCGAATACACTAGCTATGGGTGGTCAAATGCGACCTGAAATGGCAATCCGCCATTTTGAAACAATCGCAGAAGCAACGGAGCTACCTATAATATTATTTCAATATCCAATGGCGCCAGGTTTAGGTTATCCGATTGATACACTCTTAAAAATTTGTGAGCGCGTCCCCCAAATAAGAGCAATCAAGGATTGGTGTAATGATGCGGCCCTTCACGAACGTCATATTAGGGAGTTAAAATCCTTAAGCAGTCCAGTAAATATGTTATCTACTCACAGTGCGTGGCTTCTATCATCGCTTGTACAGGGTTGTGATGGCCTTCTTTCTGGCGCGGGCAGTGTAATTGCGAATTTACAAGTCGCTTTGTTTGAAGCATTTAAAAAGGGGAACCTCGAAGAAGCACGCAGTCTGAATGACAGAATCTATCCCACCGTGCGAGCTTTTTACGATGCTCCATTTTTAGATATGCACAATCGAATGAAAGAAGCACTTCATTATCTAGGTCGTCTTCCAGAAGCCCACGTTCGCCCGCCGCTGATGAAGCTTACTAACAGTGAGATACAAAAAATTAGGCACTGCATGGACGCTGCAGGGCTATCTCACAATACTGTCTACCAAAACGTAGCATAATACGCCTTTGACACAAGTATTTTGGGTTTGATTCGCATTATTAAAGACTGTTGAGCTTTCGGAACAAATGTCCGGACAGCGCCTAGTTATTGCCTCGTATTCTTTTGCCTTTCCCCAGGCCAACCGATGAATCAGCTCTCCCAGAGCATCTTTAGGCAAAAAGATGACAAATAGAATAAAATGATTCCCTTAGAATCGCCGTTGTTGATTATCTATGTTAATTTTCTCGCTGCAATCTTTTGCCGAGCGACAGAGCTACAGTAGTGTGCCATGTTTCCAAACTTATTGATCTCTGCTAAATATTTTTAATGATTTTTACATATAAAAATAATTTTTTTCACAATCCAGTTACGAGGCACTATGAATTTTGATCTGCAAACAGAAATAGAAGAATACCGCTCTAAGGTTAGAGACTTTGTCAATAAGCATATCATCCCTCTAGAAAGTGATAGGGCTAACTACGATCACCATGAAAATATTGCTCCTAATGTTCTTTCAAAAATCCAAAAGCAAGTTAAACAGGCAGGCCTTTGGGCTCCACAAATGCCAAAGGAACGTGGAGGACTTGGTTTTGACCAGATAGGCATGGCAGCTTCGTACGAGGAAATGAACAGATCAATTTTTGGACCTGTATGCTTTAATTGCAGTGCACCTGATGATGGAAATATGTTTGTTCTCAATAAAGTCGCCACAGAAGAACAAAAAGACAAATGGCTGCAACCTATAATAGATGGCACTGTTAGATCATCATTCGTTATGACCGAACCACATCCAGGTTCTGGTTCTGATCCTTCTATGATGCTCACAAAGGCAGAACCTATTGGGAATTCAAAATGGAAAATTAATGGTCACAAATGGTTTATTACAGGCGCCGAAGTGGCCGAGCACTTTATTCTAATGGCCAAAACGTCGGATGATCCTAGAAAAGGACTGACCGCATTCATGTTCCATAAAGATCAACCGGGATGGGAAATAATAAGAAGAATTGAGATAATGGGTCCAGAAGAACATGGTGGGCATTGCGAAATTCGCTTTGACGGCTTGGAGATAGACGACGCTGACCGAATAATGGAGGTGGGTGATGGCCTCAAACTTACACAAATACGTCTCGGCACTGCAAGACTAACTCATTGCATGAGATGGTTAGGACTCGCAAAACGCTCTATGGAAGTCGCCTCGGAGTATGTAGAGCAACGAGAAAGCTTCAATATCAAATTAGCTGATCGAGAGAGTGTTCAAATGATGCTTGGAGGACTAGCGGCAGACATAGAGCTAGGGCGCTTAATAACAATGAGGGCAGCATGGAAATTAGCTAATGGTGACTTTGCTCGAAAAGAAGTTTCAATGGCTAAAAATCATGTCGCTGACACATTACACCGTGCCGTAGACACAGCACTGCAATTAAATGGAGCACGAGGATACTCAAAAGATACTCCTCTCGAGTGGATATATCGATACGCTAGGCAGGCCCGATTGGTTGACGGCGCTTCTGAAGTGCACAAGATGGTATTATCAAGAATTTATCGAAATGAAGGCCTAAATTTTTGGTCTTGGGGCATCTAGATTGCATGAGCTAAAAGCCGAAACCTTAGCTAATTGGCTAACCCAAAAGACAAATGCCAAAAAGACAGAAATTAAATCTATCTTCCAATTAAATGGCGGCGCGTCTAAGTATACTTGGGAGATTACAGCATATTTCGAGGGTGGGCTTTTTGAAGGTACGTCACGTTTAATTCTAAGATCTCAGAGTGATACGCCACTTCTTCCAAGCATTGGGATTGACTGCGAATTTCGATTACTCAAAATTTTAAAGTCAAAAAAAATTAAAGTTCCAAAACCTATCCACCTTGATAGGTGTGGCCTCCTGACTGGCAACCCTGCCTTCATGATGCAAAAGATAATCGGGTCATCAAAATTTATAGGGGCTGATAGCAGATTAAACACTCTAGATAGAAAACGACTTACCCGGGATATTGGCCAACAACTTGGTAAGCTTCATAAGCTAAAAATACCTTCTGACCAATTGCGATTATTCAAAAAGGGGAGAGAACAAAGTTTAATCGATCGTTTGTACAGTCAACTGGATCTTCTGCCCTACTCATTACCTGTTATTGAATGGGCATTGAGATGGTTAGAAAAAAATCGACCTGTTGAACAAAACCAAAGCCTTTGCCATGGCGACTTTCGTAATGGAAATCTTTTAGTACATAGAAAACGGCTTAGCGGCATAATAGATTGGGAATTTACCCATATTGGTAACCCGCTTGAAGATATAGGATGGCTCTGTGCCAGATGTTGGCGTTTTGGTAACGATAAGGAAGAGGCTGGCGGGATTGGACAATTATCAGATTTTATCGAGAGTTATGAAACAACAAATCCACAAAAAGTAAATTGGTTGGAACTACCATACTGGAAAATTGTTGCGACTGTTCAATGGGCGTTAATAGCGCACAGACAAGGTTTACGAGATTCATGGAACAGTAAACGAAAGCTTGAACTGGCTCTTACAGGTTTTAAGGGCGTTCAATTAGAGCACGAAATATTAAAACTCATAAAAAACTATGAAAGAGTACAGATATGAAGGATGCTGACCAAATAACCAATCTACTCGAAGCAGCAAAAGCAGTTTTAGAGGAAGATATCATACCTTCACTTCCCAACAGGAAACGCTTGAATGCCCAATTGGTTGGAAAAGCGCTATCAATCGCTCTGAATACAACATATCAAATGGTTAGACAGGGCCGGAATGAACCAGATAAAAATAATGAAGCGCTATCAAATCAGATTAGATCAGGTATTTATGATGAATCTTTGACTGGGGAGATTGCTGCGATTCTATCTCAGAACGTCGACGAACGATTGGAGGCAACAACCCCTGATTTCAAATTGCATCAAAAATTCTCTCAACATTTGACTAGCTAGTGCTTACCGCAAAACTCAAATCTCTTTTATAACAGGTTGTAGCTGTCTAGCTTTTTCTTCGAATTATCCGTTTTCATTCCAAGCATCCTTAGTTTTCGATACATCTCCTGACAATTGATTTGGGGTCAAGTATATTTAATCTTTTACAACTAAGGCGTGGGAAAAATTTGATTTCCTAGAAATCAAATTCTTTTTATACTTCCATTAAGTCAAAATATTTTAAAAGTTTTCAGCAATAAGCTCAGAGAGAACAAAAGATGATTTATGAACTCAGAATATACCACTGTGTGCCTGGGCAGCTCCCAGCTCTTCTAAATCGCTTCGATACCATCACTCTAAAGTTATGGGAGAAACATGACATAAAGCAAGCTGGCTTTTGGACAGTTGGAATAGGCGAATCAAACCAAGATCTCTACTATTTACTAGCTTGGGATTCCCTCGCAGATAGAGAAAAGAAGTGGGACGCATTTGCCAGCGATCCGGAATGGCTTGAAAAAAAGGCAGCAACGGAAGCAGCCGGTCAAATTGTCGCATCAGTTAACAACCAAATACTCATGCCTACAAAATTTTCAGCAGTTCAATAGAGTTGAATAATTTTTAGATGTATGGCGATGCATAAATAGTTAACTTTAAGCCTTCATTTTTCTATCAGACGATATCGAAAACCATCAGTTGCATGACTTATAACGTGTCCCATTGTTGGAGAACCAAAATGGGCTGGGCACAATAGAGTATTGGTATCAGCAACCCTTTCCAGCATCTTCGTTCTGCTGACTGCGGACAAATGGGGGTCTTCACAAGCCCGGCTCGACCAATCAGGTCGAATAAGTTGCAGTGGATGATGAATCACATCACCACTCATCAAAGCTGTCTCTTCGCCTGATTTTAGATTAAGCATTACATGCCCTGGTGTATGGCCTGGAGCAGGCTCTAACCACATACCATCATCGATTTGGTGCGTGTCTTCTACAATAATTGCTTGGCCAGCCTCAACAATTGGGAGGACACTATCTTCATAAACTAACGGGACAGGTACCGTCTCCCCCTTTTCATAGCGAGCCGCCCACAATTCAAATTCATTCCGTGAAAAAATATATTTGGCATTTGGGAATGTGGGGACCCACCGCCCATCTAGAAGCTTGGTATTCCAACCAACATGGTCAACATGAAGATGTGTGCATAAAACAAAGTCTACTTCCTCAGGTTGCACACCAACTCCCGCCAACTCCTCAATAAATGGCGAGTTTTGCATATGCCAGCTCGGTCGTGCAGGCCTGGACTTGTGGTTACCAACGCATGTATCGACTAAAATGGTATGGTGTAATGTTTTAATTACATACGATTGAATGCATAAAATTACTTCGATTGTTTTGGGGTCAATGTACCTCGGCATTAACCAATCTTTATTGGCTTCCACGACCTCCTTGGTAGCGTCCGGGAAGAAACTAAATGTATCAAAAATTGGAACTTCACTCTCTATTGCCCGATGTATCTCTAATTCACCTAATTTATACATGGTGTCCCTTTCTTAATTTAGATGCCAGGAAATGGTCTTTGCTCTCCGACAATTAAGAACTCTCACCAATCACAATCTGGGCCGGTGGCGCTTTTCCATCTTTGTCCTCACCAAAATACATTGTCGTATGAGGAAATGGAATTTCAATACCTTCTTTATCAAAACGCTTTTTAACGCGTCGTAAAAATTCTCTTTTAACAGACCATTGCATTATAGGTTCAGTTTTAATTCTGGACCTAATAATTACTGCGCTATCTGCTAATTCTTGGACACCCATTACGTGAATAGGCTCTAATATTTTTTCTCCCCAATCCCTATCCGACTGCAGATCTTCGCATATCTCCTGCAAAATCCTACTAACCGTGTCAGTATCCTCTCGATAAGCTATCCCTATATCTAAAAGCGCATACGAAAAATCCTTTGTCAGGTTTTCAACCGAGGTTACATCGCCAAAAGGAACTGTATGAACCGTTCCTGCAACATCGCGAAGTCGTATAGTTCTAATAGACAAGTCTTCCACTAGGCCCGTATGCCCTCCTACTGTTACAACGTCCCCAACTGCAATGGTGTCTTCAATGAGAATAAACAAGCCAGTTATTATATCTCTAACAAGGGCTTGAGACCCGAAGCCTATCGCGAGACCAATAACGCCAGCCCCGGCCATAAGCGGGGCGATATCTACGCCTATCTCAGAGAGTATAATAAGCCCACCAAAAACTATAAGAGCTATAAATATGGCCCTTCGTAATAGAGGTAAGAGTGTACGACTTCGGCTACCTGCTCGCCCGAAAGAAGCACGTTCTTCCGACCTTTCAAGTATTTTCGCAATGTAACTTGATGAAAACTCCCAGGCCACAACACAAATAAGGAGCACGACTAAAATTGTTCCTGCGGCGCCTAGAATTTTGCCTTGGATTTCAGGGGAAATGGTCGCAAATAAATTCACATCCCAAGCCGCAAAAATAAACAAGATTACAACTACGGATAAGATGCCATCTACAATCTTCCTTATAATGGGTCTGTAAACACTGCTACGTTCCAACAAGCCTGGAAATCGCCTATTAAGTTCGGCATCTATTTTGAATACACGGTCAATCACTCGCTTTGATCCAAGTGAAAACAATACAGCCACGAAAACAACTAAAATAGTTAACGATGTACTCTTTACTAGAAAAAGAAACCCGCTTTGCGCTCCAAAACCGAAGACACAAAAAACAAGAAAAATGTATATTAAAGCGAGTACGTGCCAAACATCACCGAGACGGGACCTAATTTGATTATTATTGGTTCCTCGTATTGATAACGCTACTGGATCCCGGTTTTGCAAGACAAGTATGGTTAAGAGAAGGGCAAAGATCAGAGCAGATAGCACTTCGACTAAAATTGTCAGTTCTGGATTAGCCGTCAAGGAAGTAATTTTCGACAAAGTATACCCTGTAACCCCCACTAGGGATAACCTTCTAGCCCAAACATATAAATAGGCAGATGTTCTCGCAGAAGCTGGTATTAGCCTCAGCTGGTCAGCATGGGGTGCGAGCGATGCACGAGCAATAACGCTAACTCCGGTAATGAAAGCAATGGCGTTTATTAATAATTGAGCTATCTCAACTGAAAAGGGTGATCGCGGAACAATACCAAGTATTGTATATCCTGCGACTAACACTACAGCCACGCTTACTGCATCCAACAAAAACCTTATCGTGCCCTTTAAAACTCGTTCTTGCAGTGTGTCAACTTCTGCATCTCTCAATCTTTTGATTGTAGACGAAAATAAACTACTAACTATCCACTTCGCTACTACCGCTGTAAGAATAGGAAAACCAATTCCGAGGAGAGCAAGTTCGAGCCAGAATGTCCGGTTTTTTTCGTTGCCGAACTGTTTAAACAACCAATCTGGAAAGTTAACTATCTGGGAAAGTTTATCACCGATGGATGCAAAAGCCTTCAGGAATATATCTGTTTGATTTTGTAATTCATCTAAAAAGTGCCAAGTGGCCGGAGCTTTCGATAAATTTTCGTCAACTTTCACTTTTTTGTTTAAGATTGCTGCCCGATCACTTCCCTCTTCCAGATACTTTTTGATTTCCTCTAATTTTCTCAGGAAATTTTTCCGTTTTTCTTCGTCGTCTATTGTTTCAATAATATTATTTAGCGTCGTTATATCTTTGTTGTTATTTATAAGCTGATCATTCGCAAAAGCACGAGATGAACAAACCGCAAGCACGAAAACGACGAAAAACACGCACCAATGAGCTTTGTTATTTGTTATCTTTGACACCATAGATATCTTTCCCTATGCGCAACTTTTATTGCAAAATCAGGCGTTTAGCATTCTTCTTTTACTTTTACTATATACACAAGTCGACCATCACTGTGCTAGCACAATAGGCTCGGGGGGAGTTTTTCCTAAAATCAAGTCAGCTCCTTTTTCTGCTATCATCATAGTACCAGCATTAAGATTAGCAGAAAGCATGGAAGGCATTATAGATGCATCTACAACTCTTAATGATTCAATGCCTCGAACTTTTAATGTATCATCAACCACAGCTGTCGGATCACTGGTTGGCCCCATTCGACACGTCCCCATAACATGATAAGTCGTACTCCCCCAATGCCTTGCTGCGTCTAAAAGTTCATCGTCTGACTGTACCTCTGCGCCAGGATATTCTTCGCCATCAAAAAAAGGTTTTAGCGCGTTCGATTGCATAAGTTTCCGGGATAGCTTCATTGCTGCTACCGTCACTTTCCTATCGATCTCCTCCGATAAATAATTTGGTTGTATCAGTGGTTTTTCTATTGGGTCAGCTGAACGGGCTCGCACCCATCCCTTACTTTCGGGTCGATGTTGCCAAGCCGCCACCGTAAACCCTGGATGATCGGCCAATAGCCCGTGATTTCCAAGCTTGTAACTCGCAGGAGCAAAAACAAATTGCAAATCATTCGTTTTCAAATCTGGATTTGAGTGCCAGAACCCATAGACCATTGAAGGGCTCAAGTTTAGAATGCTTTTACCACCAAGGAAGTACTTCACTACCTCCCCTACCATGGCCAAACCCTTTGATTGTTCGTTAATTGTACTTATGTTTTTTACGCGTCCGCAAAAGCGTGGAGCATAGTGATCACGCAGATTTTCACCCACGCCGCTCAGTTCGTGGATGACTTCCACACCGATCGATTTCAATAACTCTGAAGAACCTACCCCTGATAGTTGTAACAAGTGAGGAGAATTAATTGCACCGGCCGATATTATGACTTCTCTGTTAGCTGAAATATAATTTTTGTTACTCTGATTTCCTTTTCCTTTAATTTCAACGCCAAGAGCTTTTTTATTCTCCACAACTACCCTACAGACCAACGCATTTGTTTTAATTTCTAAGTTCGGCCTTGATTTTGCCGGGTTTAGAAAGGCTCTAGCCGTACTCACTCTCCTTCTTTTATATGTTGTTCTTTGAACGTAGGATATTCCTTCTTGAACAGCCCCGTTGTAGTCGTTGTTAATTGGAATACCCAGCTCTCCAGCACCTGCGATGAACGCATCACATAGTGGGTGTTGATAATTGAGGTCAGTTACCTGCAATCCCCCCTCTCTACCGCGAAAAGTATCATCTCCATAACCAATCCTCTGTTCACATCGTTTAAAATATGGCAGTACATCAAAGTACCCCCAACCACTGTTACCTTTTTGGGCCCAACTATCGTAGTCCATCCGCTGTCCACGATTGTATATGTGACCGTTAATAGAACTCGATCCCCCTAAGGTTTTTCCCCTTGGTACATCTATCGACCGATTAGCGGTCCAATAACTAGGCTCAGCTTTATACATCCAGTTAACTTTTGGATTGTATAAAGTCTTTATGAAGCCCGCTGGAATGTGAATAAAAGGATTATAATCCGAAGGTCCGGCTTCTATTAAACAAATACTATATTTCCCACTTTCGCTAAGCCTATTTGCCAGAATACAACCTGCAGAACCCGCGCCAATTATTATGTAATCAAAATTTTCTGGCATAATGGTCGTTTTCACTCGTTTATGACTATTGGCTCGAGTGGCGTTTTTCCTAAAATTAAATCAGAACCTTTTTCAGCAATCATCATAACCGCCGCGTTGAGGTTTGCAGATAACATATTGGGCATTACAGAAGCGTCAATTACTCTTAACCCCTCTATACCTCTTACGCATAGATTATCATCGACTACCGCACATGGATCAGATGCCGGCCCCATGCGGCATGTTCCCATGACGTGGAAAGTAGTTGTCCCACGCTCTTTGGCAACCTGAAGCAATTCATCATCGGACTGCACCCTTTCACCTGGATATTGCTCATAATCAAAATAGGGCTTTAATGCATCTGTTCTCATTAATCTTCGCGCTAACTTCATCCCGGCAAGCAATACCGCTCTGTCGCTCTCCTCTTTCAGGTAATTTGGCTGTATTTCCGGTGCGTCGAAGGGGTTTGATGTCCGTGCCCTGACGTACCCCCTGCTATCAGGTCGTTGTTGCCATGACGCTATGGTAAATCCAGGTTGGTCATCCAGCTCCGATTGTACGCCTTCCTTATAACTAGCCGGAGTAAAAGTGAGCTGTAAGTCTTTATTCCTAATATTCTCGTCCGAGTGCCAAAAACAATAGACAAGAGTAGGGCTCAGGTTCACAATACTGTTTCCACCAAGAAAGTATTTAGCAACCTCCCACCATAGCCTAAAGCCCCGCGCCTTCTCATTGATCGTATCGATGTTTTTCACCCGCGCTGTAAAGCGCGGTGCATAATGATCTCTTAAATTTTCTCCAACCCCTGGCAAATCATGCACCACCGGAATTTCAAGATCGTTAAGCAAACTTGCAGGTCCAATCCCTGACAACTGAAGTACTTGAGGCGAATTTATTGCTCCTCCTGATAAAATGATTTCCTTCGTCGCGCTGATACGTTGAGTTTGGCCACTAATATCTCCTCGTTTTAACTCAACACCAATAGCTCGTTGTGCCTCAAATAAAATTCGAGTAACATGGGCATTGGTGTATACTGTCAGATTTTTTCTGGATTTAGCGGGATTCAAAAAAGCTCTAGCTGAGCTGACACGACGCCTCTTGTATGTAGTACGTTGCACATAAGAGACACCCTCTTGATTAGCCCCGTTGTAATCAGTGTTTGTTGGGATCCCAATAGAATTTGCCCCTTTTATAAAAGCGTCACAAAGGGGATGACGCCATTCAAGGTCAGTGATTTTTAGATTTCCACTCCTACCTCTATAAAGCTGGTCACCCTCACCTATCTTTTCTTCACAGCGTTTAAAATATGGTAATACGTCCGAATACCCCCAGCCCGAATTCCCCAATTGAGCCCAACTATCGAAGTCCATGCTCTGACCTCGATTATATACATGTCCATTTATGGAACTTGATCCTCCAAGTGTTTTGCCCCGCGGCACTGCCACCACTCTGCCACCAGTCCACTCACTCGGTGTTGCCTCGTAAAGCCAATTTATTTTTGGGTTCACTAAAGTTTTCATAAAACCTGCCGGGATATGAATAAATGGATCCCAATCCGACGGCCCTGCCTCCAAAACGCAAACGCTAAATCTACCATCAGCAGTCAACCGATTGGCTAACACACATCCAGCAGATCCAGCCCCTATAATAATGTAATCAAACTGTTCCATTCTTTATTTAAATCCGAATTTATTGCCGCCAATTTCTAAAGACTTTAACTTCAATATTACCTAATGTTAAACGAGCAACTTCCTAAAGATTAAGTATAACCAATCCCAGGGTTTTGATAAATATTATTCCGTGTAGATTTCTATCCACCATCGTATTATTTAGTATGAGCACACTGACCAAACACCAAAGGAAAACGGAGGAATTTTAAATGGAAGCCGGCGCAGCTCTAGTCGATGCCATAACAGACGCAGGAATAGATGTAGCTTTCACCGTCCCTGGTGAAAGCTTTCTACCGGCTTTGGAAGCGATGAGGACAAATAAAGATAAAATACGTGTTATCTCCGTAAGACAAGAGGGGGGTGGATCACTTGCGGCTCATGGATTTGGCCAACTTACTGGCAGACCTGCTGCGGTGTTTGTAAGCCGCGGCCCTGGGGCTACAAATGCTTCAATTGGGCTACATGCGGCTTATCAAGACTCGATCCCTTTAGTAATGTTTGTAGGGCATGTGAGGAGCCATATGATAGGACGAGAAGCATTTCAAGAAATCGACCATCGTACGACATTCCAATCCATGTCCAAAGCAGTCTTTGTACCATCAACTCCTAACGAGATGGTTGCAATGGCGAGAGAAGCCGTTGACCTTTCTATGAATAAAAGGCCAGGCCCAGTAGTTGTCGTGATGCCTCGAGATTTCGGTGACGCAAAAGTTGACCGTAGTGAAGATAATAAAAGTCAAAATTTGCAGCCAGAACTTAGTAAAGAAATCCAAAATCAGTGCAATCAGCTTGCAGACGTCCTGAAAAAATCAAAAACTCCACTCATTATCGCGGGCGAATTGGCTCGCCAAAAAGAAAACAGGACTGCTTTAAAAGAATTTGCACACAAACTTGGAGCACCAGTGTTGGCAGCTTATCGGTGCCAGGATGTCGTCGATAATGACGATAAACATTATGCTGGACATCTAGAAATCAATCACGTCAGATATCAAGAACAGCTAGTCAAAGATGCTGATTTCATAGTCGTGGCTGGGAGCCGGCTGGACGGCATAACGAGCCGAGAAGAAACAATAATAAATGGTGATGCTTGGGCGCACATTTATAACGACGAAGGGGTTCTTGAACGGTTTGATGCAGGGTTCAAGTTAAAAGGTAGCGTCTCATCTGTCCTTTGCTGCCTGACAGAAAAGCTAAATAAACCTAGACAGGATAGCTTGGCGTGGAGAGATCAAGCCCATAAATCGTTCAACGATTTTTCCGCCCCTGGTTCCTATCCCATTTTCGGAAATGTTGACATGTCAAAGATTGCTCATCAAGCACGAAAAATTCTCCCAGATAATGCTATCATCATAACGGATGGAGGCAGCTACGCGCGTTGGATACATCGATTTTTTAGATTTAAAGCTCCTCTTACACAAGGCGGGTCTGCAAGCGGAGCTATGGGAGCCGCTGTTCCAGGGTCAATCGGGGCATTCCTCGCAACTAATGATAAAAGACCTGTTATAGCTTTTTGCGGCGATGGTGGTTTTATGATGACAGGTCAAGAAATATCAACTGCAGTTCGAGAAAACATTCCAGTAAAAATTGTTGTTTGTGATAACAATGTTCATGGATCAATCATAAAAGGTCAGCTGGATAAATATGGATCTGCTAACGCCTTTGCCACGGTCATGGGGAGCCCAGATTTCATTAAACTTGCAGAGGGGTACGGGGCGGCTGCATGGAAAGTCGAGGATACCGAAGCTTGGACTAGTGCTTTAACACAGGCACTGGAGCATAATGGACCAGCTCTTATACATATAAAATTTGATCCGGAAGATATAGCTCCATATGGCAATGAAAAAGATGCAGTTTAGGCACATTGCCTCCCGCTACCAACTACTTGTAAAAGTTTAATTCGGGCCAGCTTTTCCGCACAGGATAAACTGATAAAAAGGTCTACTTACTTAGAAATTCAAGTATGCAATCGGTTTGAACTGGTACATTAAGAGCAGGAGCGTGACCACAACCTTTGCACTCAACCAACTCAGTTTTAGGCCCTCTTTTGGTCATAGCCTCTGCCATTTCTCTAGAAAGTAAGTCGGAGTACTCTCCTCTTAATAACAGAGTATCCGAGTTTATTGCGTCGTAATTATCCCAAATAAGCCAATCATTTTTGTGAAGGACAAACTGATTCACAATTTTTGGATCGTAATGTGTGGTAATATTTCCATTCGATACCCTGCGAGCGGAATATTCTGTAAATTTTCGCCACTCATCACCTGGAATATAGCCAAAGGGAGCATAAATGACCCGTAAATAGCGTTCAAGTTCTGTTATTGTTTTAAATTCGGGAGGCGACCCAACATATTTCACTATTCTATCCATTGCTTCTTGCGGCATCTCGGGACCAATGTCGTTTATTACAAGATGACTTATCCGATCTCTAAAAATTGAACCTGCTAACCAGATACCAAAAGCACCCCCCATCGAAGTACCTATCCAAGCAAGCTGGGAAATGCCCAATTTATTGCAAAATTCATTTACTATTTGTCCATAAACGTCGAAACAATAGTCGGCATCACCATTCGTCGACCAGCTACTTAGCCCTCTACCAATGGTGTCTGGAGCTATGACGCGAAATTTACTAGACAATTCACGCGCCAACACATCAAAGTCATGTCCTACGCGAGCTAACCCGTGCCACGCTATCACGGGCGGCAAACTTGGCGACCCCCACTCCAAATAATGAATTTCCCATCCGGCACATTCTACATATTTAGAAATTGGAGATAGATCGCTCATTGAATTACCCTTGTTATTCTACTAAAAAGTAAAGACATAAAAATAAATGTTTACCATACGTAACACAAAGATACACGTGTGCTGTGGCTTAAAACGGATAGCAACCAATAATTTTTCCTGTGGTTCAATTTTTCTAGGTTAATACAAATGTCACTTGGATTAAAATTAATTGATGCGAGAATTTCTTTTGGCAACAGCACCATATTGGATCATATAAATTTATCCATACCAACAGGCGAAGCAACAGCAATTATTGGACCTGCCGCATCGGGGAAATCGGTCCTTTTCAAATATATTTTAGATCTTCTAGACGGGCGGGAACCGAGATTAGAATTTTTCAATATGCTCAAAGAAAAAGTAGAGCCGCAACGAGGTGAAATAGGGGTAATGTTTCAGGAGAATGCTCTGTTCGATAGTATGACAGTTCAGGAAAACATTTCCTTTCAGATCGTCAACACTTTGTCATATTCGAAGTTAAAAGCAATAAGAACAGCAAATAAACTGTTAGGCGAGATGGGCCTCTCAGCTGCAACTGGCAATAAGTATCCAAGTGAATTATCCGGAGGAATGCAAAAACGTGTTGCTCTGGCAAGAGCTCTATCGAGCAGTCCAAAACTTTTAATGCTTGACGAGCCTACAGCCGGTCTCGACCCAGTCTTGACCGTTGATATTTGTAATTTAATTAAATCGAAAAGTCAGTCGGGAGATGTAACTCTTTTAGCTATTACAAGCGACATTCAAGTAGCATTAACCTACTTCGAAAATCTCGTATTACTTGAAGATGGTGGAGTCGTCTGGACTGGTAAAGTGAGTTCAATCAAAATGCACGAAGACAAACCAATTAATAGATTTCTACGAGGCGAATAGCGGGAACAAAATTTTTCAGATAATACATTGGATCGCCGGAATCTTAAACCAATATCCAACTTAGTGTTTGTAAACAACAAAAAATACTAAGAGTTGATCTTCCACCACAACCTGGGCGGAAAAAAGAATTTCGGCGTTTTTGCGATACTTAGTAGGTTACGCAGCCTGTGCCGACCCCCTGCCATTGGCAAATTTATTGACAGCATTTAAAAGGGATTCGACCAGAAACTCCTTACCCGAAACAATCCTCGGATGTGGAGCTCCAATACCAATTGCTAATGGCCTCGTGGATGGACCGTTCTTAAGAAGTGTAGCAACCACACCAGCACCTGGTGTCGCTAAATTAGCGGTGATCAAGAAACCTTTTTCCCTGACGTCAGTTACTCGCTCCATCACTTCTGACTCCAATACACCTTCTTCTGGACGCTCGGCTTCTGTATTGACACGGCGGATCATTCTACCGATTTCATTATCGTCTTTTTGACTAGCCAAGACCAAGCCAATAGCAGTTCTAAACATTGGTCTCAACATCCCCGGCCTTAGCTGAAACCGCAAACGCTGGTATGAATTAACAACATGTATATATTGAGCTTCGACACCGTTCAGAACTCCAAGAATAACGGTATCCCCAGTGGTAGAGTTCAAATCCTGCAGCATTGTCAAAAGATTATCCTGGTTTGCAGGCCCTCCCATTAACCAGTTACCGAGAAGGCCAACTCTCACGCTTGGAGTATAGGCCCGCGACCTGACATCATAATCGACGAAGCCCTGAGACAAAAGGCTTTTCATGAGAGCTGACATACTAGATTGTGGAACGCCCATCAACCTGACTAACTCTGATATCGTAAGAGGACGCTTGACGTCCTCGAAACATTCAAAAATAGCCATTACTCGGGCAGCAGATTTGACAAAACCATTAGACATTGAATTACCACTTTACTGTTCTCGGTTACTGATATATTAGACAAGCTGAGATATATCAGTCCATCACATGTGTGATTACTATTTATCATATTAATGAATTTGTTGATACACTTTCATTCCATATTGGAACCGATTCGTTATAAACTACTCATGGTGCGTTGCTCAAAGTTACATCATTAGTTAAATCAGCAACATTTTCCAAAATTTCAAGTTTAAGGCATTTGTCTAGAATGGACTGAGACGCTTCTTCCCCAAAAATTGGTGTGACAAGTGATTTAAACTTTCTAATGAGTCTCGTTTCTTGTTTATCCAAGTTACTTTCTGGGACACCCGCGTCGGAAAATTGATGAACGGCTCCTTTATCTTTTAGATGAACAACAACTTCGGACTGCATTCTTGAATTGAAGGGCTTATCAATTATGGTCACTCTATCCCGTAATTGTATCAAGTCAGGACGCTTTGCTGTATTGTCACTGTAACTATGAAGACTACCCGTGTCCACATCAGCTAATGTCATTGCAGCAGTATGGCGCATGCTAAATTTTACCTCTAGACCAGTTTCGGGCTCAGCAATGTTACATACTGAGAAATGCGTCTTGGGGACAAACTGCTCAATTCTTTCTACCTGATTAGCTTTTAGATTGTGGTCCTCTTTCAATTTTTTTAGGGCATCTATTCCTGCATGAGTTAGATAACAAGCTGCATGATACTTAAACAGATTTTCTTCAACTGCAAACTTCTGATCAGAGCTCGACCTTACGGGTCTAGCCTCAAAACTCTCTGCCTGAGTGGCTGCAAAACCTTGAGCACATTCAATCGCATCAGATCTGCTAGTAAACCCTTGCTGAGCAAGACGGGCTGAAAACAAGCCGTTAGCAGCGGCTTTCCCAGCATGAAGTGGTTTGCACATGGTCCCAAACATAGACTTCAAACCTGCCGCTTGAGTACTTGCTATTCCTAAAGCCGTTACCGTCTCATCAATACTAAGATTTAATAATCGAGCGGAAGCTGCCGCAGCTCCAAACGTCCCGTAGGTTGCAGTTCCATGCCAACCTTTATCATAGTGATCAAATCCACTCATTTCAGCTAATAATGTTTCTACCTCATAACCAGCCACAAATGCTGTAATGAAATCCATGCCGGTGAAGTCAATCTCGTCAGCAAGTGCCATTAGAGCTGGAACGACAGGGACTGTTGGGTGCCCATTCATCCGCTCGTTTACATCATCATAATCTAGTGCGTGCGAAGCAGCACCATTCACGAGCGCAGCTTGAGAAGCCGTAAGCCCCAAATTATGCCCTATGACCCTAGCCTTTCCATAAGATTTCTCTAATTCAGCAACAGCTATAATTTTTTTCGTGAGATCTTCATCAGAACCTGCAACAGTAACAGCTATCCAATCTAAAATGCAGTGCTTGGCCCATCTTATAGCAGAGCTCGACAAATGAGTTGCGTTTAAATTTGCGGCCATCTGTCCAAGATCGTAAGTAGGTTTTAGACTTTCTTTATCTTCCATTTTAAAGCCCCAATTCAAAGTATTTTATTGATTCAAATTTTGAGAATATACACGCTAAACCTTAGCAATAGTAATGGTTTTAGATATGGGAGGTAATTTCTAGATCAACAAACCCTTGATTATTTAGCAAAAAGTTGTTCCCTTGATGTAACTCAATTATGAACTCATTGCTTATTTTTGATTTAGATTAACTCGCTCTCTGTGCCAAGCATAAAGTCCACTCCCAACGATTATCCATGCCCCTCCGATAGTGATTAGATCTGGGATGTCACCAAAGATTACAAACCCTAAAAACGTGGCCCAAACCAATACGACATAAAAGAATGGCTGAAGCATACTGGCCTCAACCATAGATAAAGCCTTGATAACACTGATGTGACCACATAGGCCAAGCACGCTAGCTACAATAAGCCAGCCGCATTCTTCCATCGAAGGTTGTTTCCATTCCAATGGCAGGAAAATAGTCAATACTGCAAGGCCAACTATCCCGGTATAAAAAGCAGATGTCCCAACACTATCAAACGCAGCTGCCATCCTCGTCAAAACGAGGTAAACAGCGAAGCCTAACGCACCTGTGAGAGGCAATAGTAATATTGGTTGCCATTCGCCAAAGCCAGGTCTCAGGATTACCAACACACCCAAAAAACCAATGATAACAGCAATCCAACGTCGGGGACCAACATTTTCTTTAAGTATTGGAACTGCAAGGACCAGCACTATAAGTGGAACTGAGGCCGCCATTACATGTGCGTCAGCTAGCGGCATATACCTAAACGCGTAAGTAAAAAGGATTATTTCAAAAACTAAAGCTAGACCTCGTCCTGCCTGAAGAAATGGAATTGAAGTCTTTAGGCCGCCCAGCCCTGAGTGCAGTACTGCCAGTAAAAACCCAAATACGGCGAAAAATAAATATCTTACCCAAAGTATTTCTACAACAGGTAGTGTCGAAGTTAAATGTTTTGAAACCGCGTCCATAGAGCCAAAAAATAACATGCCAGCGACTTGCCAAAAAATACCTTTAGCATTGGCGTTGCTTTGATTAACTGAAGGCATAGTCATCCATTGTCAAAAGATTTCCGCATTTGCTCCAACCGGTTTATTTAAGTCTCAACTTAATATATTAGTTAGGAATTTTATATCTAAGGTATTGTTAAATAGAAATACTATACCCAAATAATTCTGCTTGAATTGCAACCTGATGATCAAACATAGGCCTACCATAGTGAATATTACAACCAACCTTTTTTGCGGCTTTTAATATTCTTGTCTCTTCAGGGTTCATAATTATTTCAGCCACGATTTGCGAAGAGATTAGAAGTTCTGGATCGAAGGGTAGATTATCACTTTCGTTTAACCCCAACGACGTTGTGTTTATTACGATATCAAAACCCCTTGGGTCCGAGGACGCACAATCTATTTTGACATTGGGATATGCATTACTCACCGAGTTTGCTAATTCTTTAGCGGTCGACTTAGTTCTATTGGCAATGCTCAAATGGGACACACCAGAGTCTGCTAGAGAAAAGGCTATTGCTCTTGCCGCTCCCCCGGCGCCTACCATCAAAATCTTCCGCTGAGCCACCTGATATCCTGCCGCCAATAATCCGGAAACGAACCCCCTTCCATCACAATTATCAGCAATTAATCGTCTATTTTTGTCGAAGGCCGCATAGTTTACTGCTCCTACAAGTTTACCTTGGTGGCCAATTTCGTCACAAAACTCCATTATTGGAACCTTATGAGGTAAAGTTATCGACATTCCCCCAAAGTTTGGCATCATTTTCAAACCCTTGATAAAATCTGATAAACCACTTGCAGGAACGTGCAAGGGAACCATAACCGCATCGATGCCATGTTTCTCGAAAAGAGGGTTAAATACGGAGGGCGCGCGCACATGAGTTATTGGGTCAGAAATACACCCAAAGACTTTAGTTGCCCCTGATATATTTAATGTTGCTTGCATCTCTCCTTCTTACTCCAAGCAGCTTAAGCCACGTTTTCCTGTAATGCATCCTCTCTAACACTTTTGGTCTCAACCGCCAAACACGGTTTTATTCACACGGTTTGCTTTTATGAAATCCCAGTCATAGACAACACCTAATCCAGGCCCATCGGGGACTGCTACACAACCATCACCATCAACACAATCAAGCTGATCCGAGTAACCACATGCATAAACCGGAGGTACAGCATTCGGACAATCCGGCCCCACCAAAGCAACTTCATAAAAATTTGAGTTCCGCATTGCGCTCATTATATGCCTATGAGCTGGGCCACATGCATGAACCTCTACATCGATGCCAAAAGCTTCACCTAAATGCGCTATTTTCAGCCCCCCCGTAATGCCCATGTCATATTCCGGATCCATGCGGAGAAAGTCCGTACCGCCAGCAATCAGAAAGTCGGCCTTTGGCTCTACTCCTCTAATGTGTTCAGTTTGAAGAATTGGTGTTTTTATCATTTCTCTTAGACGTTTATGCGCAAATGCAGAGACTCCAGAATCCCTAAAAGGGTCCTCGTACCAAAAGTACCCACCTTCATCACATGCCCTCCCAACATAAAGTGCATCGGCAAATGTTTTTAGTTCACACGCTGGATCAAGCATTAAAGTCATTTTGTGACCTACCGTTTTGGCTACATGCAAAACATTTTCAGCCTCCTCAGCCGCATCAGCCTCATTCCAACCATGTATCTTAAATGCACGGTATCCCAAGTCGAAGCAATGCTCTGCAAAGTCGGCAAACGCTTCTTTAGAATCAAGACCACCATTTCTATCGCCGTGGTAGGTACTAGCATAAGCTGGTAATTTTTTCCGGTATCCCCCCAACAAGACACTCACGGAACAATCCAGCTGTTTGCCTGCCCAGTCCCAGAGTGCGATATCTATTGGCCCCTGTCCCATATGATCAAATTGCCTAAGTTCACGCTTCATATCGTCGTATATACCTTCTCGCTCTTCCGCGTGACGCCCTATAAGTTTCGGAGCCAGGGTCTTTGCTTGAGCGCAGGTAGATGGTGTACTGCACCAGTGAGTAACATATTCCCCTCGGCAACCATCTTCGGTGATGATTACTAGCGCAAATTTTTCTATTAGGGAGACTGCTCCTTTCATATAACCTATTGCACCAACAGAGTCTGCTCCTGTCAGATTCCCTAGATTTGGGACATCAAAGCCAAATTCGTGTATTTCCACTTGCGTAATTTTAGTCATTATTCATAGCCTGCAGGCGGCACAAAGCCGCCGATTTCTCTTTCAATTAACTTGGCGAACTCTATCGTCTTTAGATCGTTCAAATACGGTCCAATAATTTGAATACCAACGGGCAGACCAGACCCAGTCAACCCGGCCGGGGCTGCTGTGGCAGGCAAGTAAACTACGCCTGGAAGTCCGGCCCAAAAAAGCTGGTCGACTGTTGGTTGATTTCCATTATTGATAGGAATTGTTCGGTCAGCTCGGTCACCTATTTGATCGTGGGGGAATGCTGCAGAGGCCGCCACGGGTGTTATCAAAAGATCGTAATCTTCAAAGAATACATCCCATTCACGGCGAAGCAATTCTCTTTCCTCATTCCAAGCCAACCAATCTTTGTGTGTCATCGTAACAGCTCGATCCACAACTGTTTTGTAGGTGAAATCATCAGGGTCGGCCGATAGAGCTCTTTCTGCAGATTTCGCTAATTCCTCATCACTTAATCGGCTTCCAGTCGCTGCCCGTAGCAGCATAAGATAAACTAGATGTGATCTTTTTGTATCCTTTATCGGGCTCGCCTTTTCCACAACTTTGCACCCGAGTTTAGCCAATTTATCCACCATGCCCTGAATGCAATCCGTCAACTCGTTATCTTGCTTACAGTTCTGGTCCTCCAAAAGCACTCCCACTTTAAAGTCATTTAATTTTGTTTTTGTGCAATCTGGTAGAGTTAGGTGCTTTCCGCTTGATGTTCGCCCTGTAGTACCAGCCATAGCTAGTGTCGCGACACGAAGATCCTCAGCGCCGCGAGCCAATGGACCGATAACAGATATATCAGGTGGCACGTGACTGCCGGGGAAAGCGCAGCCCACGGTTGGCAAAATACCCATACTCGGCTTGTGTCCAAATACGCCACAATAATGGGCTGGATTTCGAATAGAGGCTCCAATATCACTGCCCGCATCCAATCCTGTCATACCAGCTGCCAGAGCAGCAGCGGACCCACCTGACGATCCTCCAGGTGTCCGACTTAAATCCCACGGATTATTCGTGGTGCCATAAATTTCATTAAAACTCTGCCAATCCGAGAGCATGAGTGGGACATTTGTTTTACCAAAAAAATTAACACCAAGCGCTTTCATGCGTTTAATTGAAAGCGCATCTTCTTTGGCTATATTATTTTTGAGACTGGGCACCCCCCAAGTGGAGGGTTGACCAGCGATATTAAAGTTCTCTTTCACAGTCATTGGAACACCATGTAGTGCCCCCCATGAATCTCCTTTAGCTAGAGCTTCGTCTGCCTCTTTAGCTCTCGCTCTAGCTGCCTCCTTATCCAAATAAATGATAGCGTTGATACTTGGATTAAACTTTTCGATTCTTGCTAAAAATAAATCGAGCATTTCTAAGCAACTTATTTTCTTACTCTTGATTTTTTCTGAAAGCTGAACTGCTGTCAGAAAATGTAAATCCGCCATAAATCTCTTCCTATTTAAATTAAGGTTTTAACTAATTCGACCGTTTTGCACGTGAAGGCGAGTTTAAATATCCGAAACGGATTTCCGGACTTAACCAAAAAAGTGCAATACATATAAGCGCTGATATCACCGATATACAAAACATTAAATTATATCCATCAGTAAAATCATATATAAGGCCCCCACACCAAGCGCTGAGCCCAGCACCTAGTCCTTGCCCCATCATGATCATTCCATAAATGGCACCAAGGCCTTTTCCAGAAAATAACTTTGCTAAAAGAGTAGCGATAATTGGTCCACGCGCGCCCATACTCAAGCCATAAGGAATTACCCAAAAGAGCACTAATCCTTCATAAGGGAAAAATTGCAAAGCGGCCAGTCCAAGGACACCGCTTATAGTGAGCAAATAACTAATTGTTGCTACTAAACTGTTCCCAAACTTATCCGCAGCTACCCCTGTCAAAAACATCCCAGCGAAGGATAACATTCCTGCAAGTCCAAAGGCACCTGCAGCCTCCAGTTCGCCAAACCCGAGTTCTACGAGATAGGCAACCGACTGAACGCTAACCCCAAAAATTGCAAACGCCGTGAGAAAGTAAATTGCAAACATTATCCAAAAAACTGGTAATCTTACTGCAGAGCCAAGAGTATGCCCACCTTCAGCCCGCCCTGTATTTGTCCGTCTTGGATTATTCGGTGCACCCCGCTCTATTACTTTCCAGGGAATGAAAATGATAATCGGTATTAAACACAAAAACACTATTCCAAATTGTTGATATGTCAGCCGCCATCCATAGCCTTCAATCAATATCTGTGCTATCGGGGCTAAGATTAATATTCCAAAACCGTAACCGGCATAAACGAAGGCTATTGCAGTCCCAAGTTGCTTATCAAACCACCTACTTACAAGACTCTGAGCTGGAACTTGCCAAATTAGGGATGCACCTAAACCAGTTAAAAGTCCAAGCGCTAAATAAAAATGCCATAGGGAAGTTAAGTTTCCCGCAGCCCAATAACCTGCCCCAAGACAAAGAACCCCAAAAACATAAATAAAGCGACTGCCGAAACGATCAAAAAGATATCCCGACAATGGCGAGAAAACCCCCATGGCGCCGATATAAACGGCGTAGATAGAGGCAATATTAGATCTGTCCCAACCTAGATCGTTACTCAATGGAAGAAGAAAGATAGCATATGTATCCCCCATCCCGCGCCCAACAGCAGCCATAATAAGGCAAAATAACACCAGGGACGTTCCTATGAAAAGTGATCGCTCCATACCATCAAGGTTTATCGAGAATTTGGGTGAATACATACATTGAATAAGCCAATATTTTTTATAGAATGCTCCCAATTACATTCGGAAAATACCAAATTTCGTATCTTCTATTGGTTTATTTAAGGATGCAGAAATTGATAAACCAAGAACCTTTCTCGTATCAGCCGGGTCTATTATGCCGTCATCCCAAAGTCGGGCTGTGGCGTAGTAAGGATGCCCTTCCTTCTCATATTGCTGACGAATAGGAATTTTGAATTGCTCTTCTTCGTCAGCAGTCCATTTTTCTCCACGTGCTTCCATTCCGTCACGCTTCACGGTGGCCAATACACTTGCGGCTTGCTCACCTCCCATAACCGATATTCGGCTGTTAGGCCATGTATATAACATTCTCGGCGAATAGGCTCTTCCGCACATACCATAATTACCAGCTCCAAACGAACCACCAACAATCACTGTAAACTTTGGAACGCGGGCGCAGGCGACAGCCGTTACAAGCTTAGCACCGTCTTTAGCGATACCTCCTCGTTCATATTTTTCTCCAACCATAAAGCCCGTAATATTTTGTAAAAAAATCAGTGGTATTTTTCTTTGGCAGCATAACTCGATAAAATGCGCCCCTTTAAGCGACGATTCGGAAAATAAGATACCATTATTAGCCAAGATTCCGACCGGTTGGCCGTAAATTTTTGCAAAACCACATACCAAAGTCGCCCCGTAGAGCGATTTAAATTCGCTGAAATCGCTCCCATCAACGACACGTGCTATGATTTCCCTAATATCATAAGTCGTTTTGGGGTCTTTAGGGACAACTCCATATATTTCCTCTGGATCATAAAGTGGTTCAACCCAGGAAGGATGATCTTTATTCATTTTTTTAAAGTTGAGCGTGCTTATAATTTGCCTAGCGATCTCCAATGCATGTTGATCATCGTTAGCATAATGATCTGTCACTCCGGAAACCCGACTATGAACATCAGCACCGCCTAAATCTTCTGCGGTTACAACCTCGCCAGTTGCAGCTTTCACCAAGGGAGGACCTCCCAAGAATATCGTCCCCTGCCCTTTTACTATTACTGCCTCGTCACACATAGCGGGAACGTAAGCCCCTCCTGCAGTGCAACTGCCCATAACAACAGCTATTTGAGGAATACCCAAAGCCGACATATTCGCCTGGTTAAAGAAACACCTTCCAAAATGTTCCCTATCAGGAAAAATAGCATCTTGATGCGGTAAGTTAGCTCCGCCGGAGTCGACTAAATAGACAACGGGCAGATGGTTCTCTTGTGCTATTTCCTGAGCTCTAAGATGTTTTTTGACAGTTATAGGATAATACGTGCCTCCCTTTACCGTCGCATCGTTACAAATGATGACGACCTCACAACCAGACACTCTTCCGATCCCCGTTAGTATACCTGCCGACGGCGCTTCATTTTCATACATGTCATGGGCTGCTAGCTGTGAGAATTCTAAAAAGGGTGAACCTGGGTCTATTAATCCACTAATGCGATCATGGGGTAAGAGCTTACCCCTATCTATGTGCCGCTTTTGAGAACGTTCACCTCCACCTAGCTTAACTCTAGCCACATGCGCCCTCAAATCATCAATTAAACTCTGCATGTTTTCTGAATTTGCGATAAAATCTGCTGACGAAGTGTTTAAAGAACTTTTAAATTCTGTCATGTGAGACCTCTATTCAAAATTACTAATACATCTTCACCAAGGAATTTGGTGGCCATCATAAGACAAGAAGCGCCCGTTGTCGTCGCGTGTCAGCCCAACTATCTGATTTTTCATACCTTCAATACTCTTTTGCGGGCTAACAGGAGCTGCTTGTCCCCCCATATCGGTTTGCACGTGCCCAGGGTGAAACAGCACAGCTATCAAACCTTGTTTTGCTAATTCTCCAGAGAGGCATTTGACAGCCATATTAAGGGCCGCTTTTGACGACCTATAAACATAAGCGTTTGGAACAGCTTCTGTGATACTACCCATCCGCGAAGTTATGAATATCATTTGTTTTTTTTCACTATTCATTACGTTATCTCGGAAGGCTTCCGCTACCCGCATAGGTCCAAAGACATTTGTATCCATCGTTTCAGCCCAAATATCGTAATCGAGTTTGCCAAACCCATCCCTTTGTCCAATAACACCCGCATTGTTAATCAAAATATCAATATTTTCACCCCGGAACTTTTCTGCAAGGGTTGCAACGTTTTTGTCGTCAGTGACGTCCAATGCATGGACATCGATATCACCAATTGCATTTAGCGCATTGGCATCCTTGGGATTTCTACATGTCGCAATTACTCTACATCCCTCATTGTAAAACTGGCGGGCGAATTCCAGCCCAAGTCCTCGACTAGCGCCTGTAATCATAATCGTTGTCATGCTGTACTCCCTAATTTAACGGTAAGATTTATGCCTAATTATCTCTGCGGCATGAATAATTTTAGACTTAAGGTGTTTTTGATGGCTAAATTTTCGCGGTAACTTCAAATTCCACTCGCATTTCTCCCTCTGCTAGTTCACATATGATCGTCGTATTTGCAGGCATGGCCGCCTCACAATTAGCCTTAATTATCGGTTAAATTTCCTCGAATTCACTCCTTGAAGCCACATAAACCCGCATTCGCAGCATGTTTGCTAAGCTGCTCCCTGCTTTTTTGAGAACAGCTTCTATGATTGAAAATGCCATTATTGCCTGGTCTTTTACATTTGCCGGGTAAAATTTATTTTTAGGGTCGTTACCGGTGGTTCCAGAGATATAGACGATATCTTCGTCTACTCCCGCACGAGAATATCCCGCCATAGCCTCGAAAGGCGACCCCGTGGTAATTCTTTTACCTTTCATTTTTACTCCTCAAGAAATTATTGGCACTTTTTTATCGGCAATGCTTCAGTTTATTAACGCTTAAGGGCGCCTAAACTTTTCCCTTAAATCAGCGACGATTTCTCTACGAAAACATACGTCCACATGATCATTTACTAATCCCATCGACTGCATAAAAGAATAACAGATGGTTGGTCCTACAAAAGTCCAACCCCTTTGTTTTAAAGCTTTCGACATTGCCTCAGACTCATTCGAAAAAGAAGGGATAGGGGTTTCTCTACCTCTTATTTCCAATAATTCGGGACTTTCTTTGGGTTCGAATGACCAAAAAAAGGCAGCTAAAGAGCCAAACTCATTTTGCAATTCTTTAGCTCTTTTCGAGTTGTTTATAACGCTCTCTATTTTGCCGCGGTGCCTCACCACACCAGCATTTTTCAATATTTCTTCAGTGTGGTCTTCGCTGTACCTACTGACTGAATCAACCTCAAAGTTATCAAATGTTTTTCGAAAGTTATCTCGCTTTCTTAATATAGTTATCCAACTTAATCCGGCCTGGAACCCTTCCAGACTTATTTTTTCAAATAGAACTCTATCATCCTTTTGCGGCACGCCCCATTCAGTGTCATGATAGTGTTCATATTTAGCATCTCCTAAACACCAGGAACATTTCTCTTTATGGCTTGTCCCCGTCGCAATATCCGACATACAAAATGCTCATTTCTATTAGAACAAAACCTATTAACTGGCTTTGCTTTATAAAGTTTAGGAAGTCTCTTTAAATAACTCTCTGCCGATTAACATTCTTCGAATTTCGGAAGTCCCAGCACCTATTTCATATAATTTTGCATCCCTTAACAGTCGACCGGTTGGGTAATCATTTATATATCCATTTCCGCCCAGACATTGTATTGCCTCCGATGCCATCCAGCTGGCACGCTCCGCAGCATACAATATTGCGCCTGCCGCATCCTTTCTGTTTACCTCACCGCGGTCGCAGGCTTTAGCGACGCTGTAAACATACGATTTTGAGGCATTCATTGTAACGTACATGTCTGCCAATTTGCCCTGCATTAGT
>Ga0160422_10000046_pt1 | contig 59326 bp, 44 predicted proteins | sample Fk160mmetaG_FD_108192 | JGI IMG/M metagenome (GOLD analysis project Ga0160422, IMG submission 108192) | Marine microbial communities from the Central Pacific Ocean - Fk160115 60m metaG | ecosystem: Environmental > Aquatic > Marine > Oceanic > Photic zone | place: The Central Pacific Ocean... | reverse complement strand
GTTAGTACAATACCAACACTTTTCATTAGAGGACTGAATTCTAATTACGTTAGCGACGAAGAATTAGAAAGGGTTGAAGACTTCTATATGCAACTAAATACAGCAGATATTGAAGATGCCGGGCATTGGTTACACGCTGAGAAGCCAAATGAATTCTTCAAGATTACTACTGAGTTTTTATTCTAGCTCGTCACTAGTTTCTTTAAGCCATCTTCTGTAAGCAGTAAAGAGTCTAGATCTAGACACAAAGCCCACATAATTACCCTCAGAATCTACCACTGGAAGGTTCCACGCTCCACTTATTTCAAACAGATCCATCACATCCTCCATTTTGGTTGTTTGGACTACAGTGAACTCCAAATTCTCCATTAAATCACTCACTTTTGTTGTGTCATATCTATCGGTTTCGAACATAACCTCCCTTATGTCCTGAAGATTAATCAACCCTATCAATACTCCATCTGCATCGATTACGGGGTTGATATTTCTAGATGATTTACTAATAATTTTTACTAGAGCACGCAAACTGTCCTCAGAGCCTACCGGTATAAAATCCGTCTCAATTTCATCCTTAAGACTCATTAGAGTTAGCACGCTTCTATCCTTATCGTGAGTAAGAAGCTCTCCTCTTGCTGCAAGTTCCTTCGTATAAATACTATACTTCGCTAGCTTCCTTGCAATGACATAGCTTAGAGCTGAACTCAGCATAAGAGGTACAAATAGCCCGTAGCCACCACTAATTTCTGTTGCAAGGAAAATAGCAGTTAATGGTGCGTGAAGAACTCCTGACATCATTCCACCTAAACCTATAAGCACTGAATTTCCAATTGGGATAGTGTCAGGACCCATTACCATGTTTACTCCTAGGGCAAAAATGAAGCCTAGAAGTGCTCCCCCAAAAAGAGATGGTGCAAATACTCCACCTACTCCTCCTGCACCTACAGTGAACCCCGTTAGTAGGGGCTTTAAAGCCCAAGCAAACAAGAGAATCCCTATAAGAGTCCGTCCCTTACCATCCTTAGTTAATAGAAAGTTCAAGTCGTCTGAGATATCATCTGAATACCCCATAAATAGTGAGTTTATCACCTCGTAACCCTCACCGTAAAGCGATGGAAATGTCATCACCGCACCACCGACAATTACACCTGACAAAATGATTTTTGTCACAGGGTTTTTGAACCTTGACACCAGCTTTGATGAGCCCATGTAGAACTTGGTAAATATTACAGATCCTACTCCTGCAAAAAGACCTAGAAGAATGTAATAAGGCAATCTTGTTACATCAAAAGGTTCAAGCTCTGTTACACTTAAAATATCCTCCCCTTCAATAAGGAAATAAGCAGTTAGAAGAGAAGCTAGCGAGGCAAAAATCAAAGGTACAAGAGATGCCGCAGTTAGGTCTATCATGATGACTTCTACAGCAAAAATTATCGCAGCTATAGGTGCTTTAAACATAGCCGCAAGCGATGCGGCGGCGGCACAGGCAATGAGAAGTCTCCTTCTTCTAAAGTTGCGTTTGGTTCGTGAGGCAATCTCTGATCCAATGGTTGAACTTGATTGGACTGCAGGCGCCTCTAATCCACCCGAGCCTCCAAATCCTACGCTTAGAATGCTTGTTACGATTGGTGCAAAAAGCCAGGTTCTTTTAAGGGCTCCCTTTCTAGTTGATAGAGCGTGTAGAGTTGCAGGTATACCACCTCCAGGATGGTCTCCTCCGAGTACTTTTTTTACGAACAAGTAGGTTAGAGTTAAACCAAGTATGGGCCCCAAGCCCAAAATCCATTGCCATGAGGTGAAGCTTTGGGCTCCGAAGAAACCAGCTCTGATGAGAGCCACTCCATTTTTTAGAAGGACAGCTACAAGGCCTGCTAGCATTCCAACTGCACTAGCCCAAACCAATACAGCGCGATCTGAACGCATAAAAAACCAAAACCTATCCCAGAGGTCAGACAGAATAACTCGCCAGAGCCATGCCCCAAATCGCTTTATTATACTAGCCATTGCACTCATATAACGAAGGTATGGCAGTAAGGTACAACTGTACTAAGTTGTAAACTCTGTTTATCGACTCTTTACCTTGGAGAACTGCATAGTAAATACCTCTAGCAATTCCTCCACGTTCAATCACCAATCTATTTTCAGTGAAACTCTCATGAGTTCTTATGGCTCGAACTCTTTCATCAATGAGTTAAATGAGGTATTCAACTCTATAAAATCAACTAAAATAAATTAGAAACCAACCTCTTTACTGTAGCTGGCGCAACTAGAACTCCCCGAGTTCCAAGACCATTTAAGGTAAAGACACCAGGCTGGATTTCGCCAACATATGGGCGTCTGTCATGAGAAGTTGGCCTTAGTCCACTTTGATGGTTAACTAATGCCATCTTGTCAAAAATCTCTTTCGAAATAGCTGAAGACAATGCTTCAATAATTTCTTTTTTCCCAGATTCCGTGGGCTTACTCTCTTCGACTCCCCATTCGTATGTAGCTCCTAATTTAAATGTTTCTTTCTCAAAAGGCATTAGCCACTTAACCCTGTTTAAAGTATTGCCATTCAAGTCCAAGGATTTAGATTTCATTGTGAGAACTTCACCGTGGTCTGCGGCAAGCTTATATCCTAGTTTGTTTAGATCAACCTTAGCTCCTACCCCTCTGCAATCAATTACAATATCAAATCCTTGAGGAACAGAGTCAGATATAGACCAAGACCTTTGTTTAAACCTTTCTTCCACTACAAGTAATTTCCTCACACCATCAATCATCGAAGGTAGGTTAACCCAACCTGCTTCCTCGACATATCCAACTCCAAAGGGTGCAACAACACCTTCGGGCGCCTTGTTAAAAATAGGGCTCAACCATTTGGATACGTCGTGCTTTTTTTCAATTCTAGCTTGCCAATGATCTCTGTATTGCTTGTTTGGGAAGACCCTCATGATGGACGTCTTGTTTAAAATTTTCGCCCCAATTGACGACTCAATTTCAGAGTAAGTATCTAGCATCATCCTCATGTGCTCCTCAGCATTCCAAACCTCGACTATCCTTTTAAAGGATACAGGATTGAAAAGGCCTGCTGCAACTCTTGATGCAGAAGCCGCTCCACTATCGTAAACTATAAAATCTTCAGCCCTCTTACGCAATTCCCAAGCTGTAAGAGTGCCGGATAAGCCAGCTCCTACTATGAGAAATTTGCGGGGCATGGGTTAATCAATAACTCTTAACTCGCGAGCTACTTTTTCAAAAGCGGCAAGGGCTGTGTCGAGGTGATCCTTAGTGTGAGCTGCAGATAGTTGAACTCTTATTCTGGCTTGGCCTTTAGGAACTACTGGATAGAAAAAGCCTATCACGTAGATGCCTTCGTCTAGAAGTTTATTTGCCATAACCTGAGAGAGTTTTGCGTCACCAAGCATCACTGGTACAATTGCAGATTCTCCATCGTTAAATGGAAGTCCTGCTTTGAGTAATCCCTCTTTGAAGTACTTAGTATTTTCTTCTAATTTGTCCCTTAGTTCTGTGCTTTCACTCAACATTTTAAACACTTCGAGCGCTGCACCAACGATGTTTGGTGCTAATGAATTTGAGAACAGATAAGGTCTAGAGCGTTGGCGTAACATCTCTATGATTTCTTTTCTACCTGTTGTGAACCCTCCCATAGCTCCGCCTAATGCCTTGCCTAGTGTACCTGTTATAATGTCTACTCTGCCAAGGGCGTCGCGAAGTTCGACAGATCCTCTTCCAGTCTTTCCTATGAAGCCTGTTGCGTGGCATTCGTCTACCATTACTAGGGCGTCGTACTTATCTGCTAGATCGCAGATTTGGCCTATTTCAGCAACATAACCATCCATAGAGAAAACACCATCAGTTACAATAATTTTGAAACGGGCTCCAACTTCATTTGCTGCCTGAAGTTGTTTCTCTAGATCAGCCATGTCGTTGTTCGCATAGCGGAAGCGCATTGCCTTACAAAGACGAACGCCGTCAATAATAGAAGCGTGGTTCAAAGAATCTGAAATGATGGCGTCCTCTGCAGTTAAAAGTGGCTCGAATACTCCGCCGTTTGCATCAAATGCAGCAGCGTAGAGAATTGTGTCATCAGTATGATGGAAACTTGCTATTATTTGCTCGAGCTCTTTATGTATGTCTTGGGTGCCACAGATAAATCTCACTGAACTCATTCCAAATCCATGAGAGTCTACCGCCCTTTTTGCAGCCTCACAAACCCTTGAATTATTACTCAAACCAAGGTAATTGTTTGCACATAAATTTATCACCTCAGAGCCATCTGTTAGTTTGATTACAGCATCCTGAGACGTTGCAATTACTCTCTCTTTTTTAAACAGCCCTGCCTCTTCAATCGATGCGAGCTCTTGCTGTAAGTGGTCTTTTATCTTTCCGTACATGTTGCGAATTTAAGGTGCTCCCAAGATAATTGGGTAGTTTCTCTCTCCGTGTCCCGCGGGCATATCAAATTTGACAAAATACCCCTCCGGAACATGGTCTAAAATAATTTCCTTGTAATCCTTTCCAAATGGATTGTCTAAACTTTGGCCAAATTCTTTAGTGTTATCCTTCAACTCAGTAAATCCACCTACTATCAGTCCTTTTGAAGTGTTGAAAACTCCAGCTAGTTTTAGAGAAACTATCATCCTATCTATGTGGTAAAGGAACTCGTCCAAGTCTTCAATAAATAGAAATGAATCTGTACAATCGGGGAAATAGGGAGTTCCCAAAAGTGAGTAGAGAACGCTCAAATTTCCTCCCACTATTGTGCCATCAATTGTTTTGGGCGCGTTACCCATGAGTGTATGCCATACCCATTCTACATCTTCACCATGTGTAGTCTTAATTGTCGATGCTACAGATGCATGAAGAGATGCAATTCCTAGGTTATTAGACCAAGCATGAAGAGCAGTAATATCAGAAAATCCAACAATCCAAGTTGGGTCATTCACGTAAGATTCTACATCTAAAAGTGGCAAAAGTCTTGCCGATCCATATCCACCTCTGAGAGCAAGAACTGCTCTGATATCTGGATCTTGAAATGCTAGGTTTAGTTGGTTTGATCTGCTTTGATCGTCGCCACCGAATTGGCCTTCTCTTAAATTAAGGCCTTCTGAAATATGAGGGGTAAACCCTGCCTTGGAAAGGGTTTGGCATGCATCATCAATTAGTGAAGAAGTCACAAATCTTGCAGGCGTAACAAGAGCGATCTTATCACCCTTTTTAAGAGGCTCTGGCGCCACCCTTTTTGTTATGCCAAACTTGTTAGTCATTATTTGTTGTGAAGGTAGGCAGTAGGGCTCAACTACGGTATTTTTACACTGTAAAATGAGCGCAACCACAAATAAAAAACGCAGATTAATAACCTCTGCTCTTCCCTACGCTAACGGTCACATTCACGTTGGGCATATTGCTGGAGCATATTTGCCTGCTGATATTTATGTGAGGTATCTAAGGAGTGTGGGTGAGAATGTGGTTTGGGTTTGTGGATCTGATGAGCACGGAGCAGCTATTACACTTCGTGCAAAAAAGGATGGCACAACGCCCCAAGAAATTGTAGAAAAGTATCACGTTGAAATGCAAGAGGCCTTTGGTGGTTTGGATATAAGTTTTGATCATTACAGCAGAACTTCTAGCAAGCGCCATCACAAAGTTGCTCAGGAGTTTTTTCTAAAACTTCTTGAAAACAATAGCTTCGAGATTAAGACTGAGGAGCAGTATTACGACACTGAAGAAGATCAGTTTTTAGCGGATAGATATATCACTGGTACTTGCCCCAAATGTGGTGCTGATAACGCATATGGAGATCAGTGTGAAAAATGTGGAAGTACTCTTTCGCCAACAGAACTCATTAATCCCAAATCAACACTTAGTGGTTCTGAACCAATATTGAAGCCAACTACACTTTGGTATTTACCAATGGGTCGCCATGAGAATTGGCTAAGAGAATACATCGAAAACGGTGTTTTAGAAGGTGAGGCACACCACGACGCAAAGGCTTGGAAGAGTCATGTGATTGGTCAATGTAAAAGTTGGATTGATGGTGGCTTGCAATCTCGTGCTATGACTAGAGACTTAAAATGGGGCGTACCTGTTCCAGTCGAAGGAGCTGAAGGAAAGGTTCTTTACGTTTGGCTCGATGCTCCTATTGGATACATCACTTCAACTATGGAGTGGGCTGAAAAAACCGGAGAAGATTGGAGAGATTGGTGGCAGAACCCTGATACAGAATTGCTTCATTTTATTGGGAAGGATAATATTGTATTCCACTGTATAATCTTTCCTATTCTTCTAAAAGAACACGGAGATTTTATTCTTCCTCATCAGGTTCCGGCTAATGAATTTATGAATCTCGAAGGAGATAAGATTAGTACTTCAAGAAATTGGGCTGTATGGGTGAAGGAGTATTGTAAGGACTATCCCGATGGGTCTGATATGATGCGCTACGTGCTTACTTCAATTATGCCTGAGCAAAGAGATAGTGAATTTACATGGAATGATTTTAAGGATAGGGTAAATAACGAGCTGGCTGACGTACTTGGGAATTTTGTGAATAGAATAATTGTTCTTACTCGAAAGTATTACAATAGTATCGTGCCCGCTCTGGGAGAGCTAACTGATGTAGACAAAAATGTCCTTACTTCTTTAGATGAGGCGCCTAATAAAATTGCAGATTTAATATCTCGACACAGATATAGAGAAGCTCAACTCGAAGGCATGAATATTGCGAGGTTGGGCAATAAATACCTCACAGAAGAAGAGCCTTGGAAGTTGATGAAATCTGATCCAGCAAGGGTAGAGACCATCATGAATATTTCTGCTCAAGTTGTTGGAAACCTGGGAGTATTACTTCAGCCCTTCTTGCCAAGGGTATCAAAGAAAATAGCTGGAGCAATGGGAGTAGGCGAGGCTAATTGGGCTGATGCATGCAGAAACATGGTTGCTGAAGGTACTGTGCTTGGAGAACTCCCAATTTTATTTTCTAAAATTGATGACGAATTCGTCGAAAATCAAGTTGGAAAACTTGGCAATAAATCGTCTAACACAAACCCAAATATTATGACTCAGAAGGACCCAACAACATTTGATAACTTCGCTCAAATGGATCTTAGAGTAGCGACAGTAACAGAATGCGTGCCTGTTGATAATACAGATAAATTACTTCTGCTTAAAGTTGATACAGGCCTTGATGTTAGAACTGTTGTGTCGGGTATTGCTAAACACTTTAAGCCAGAGGAAGTAATCGGTCGCAAGGTTGTATTGCTAGCAAATCTTGAGCCTCGTAAGATCCGAGGAGTTGAAAGCCAAGGCATGGTGCTAATGGCATCAACTATGGATGGAGGTCTGCGATTTATCACCCCTGAAGAAGGCGTTAGCCCAGGGGATGTGATAAGCTAGGTCAGTGGCTAACTACTAAAGACTGTCTAACTATTCCCCTCTCGGTTTGAAGACTAAGTATGTATGTGCCGTTTGCTAGTGAGCTCACATCGATAGTAGCATAACCGTCAATAATTAAGAATGTACTTACTAACTGACCTGTGATTGTTCTCATTTTGCAATCAACTTGACCGTCGCGTAGGTCACTTTCAAAGTTAATCTGTACTTGTGTCGTTGCAGGATTTGGGAAGGCGGTTAATGTACTCGACAGATCAAGCTCGATAATGCCTACTGAGAATTCTACGTTGATAGAGCTAATTTCTCCCTCACAGTCTCCATTTGATGCAACAACTGTTACCTCTGTTCCAGCAACTACTTCGGTACCCCATTCAATAACAACAGTGTTCGTTCCTTGGCCACTAACTATAGTTGCTCCGTTTTCTACCTCCCATAAGTATGAGTCGGCACCTGGGTCGCATGTGTATGTCCATTCAGTTTGGCCTTCTTGAAGAATGACATTAGCTTCTCCAACGATAGTTCCAGCTTGAGGGCCATACTCACAATCAATATCTAACCAAGCTTGGGCACTGTAATTACACGCTTCAGGGTCAGTACACTGTTCTGGTGCATAAACAATAGGTAGTAAAAGTCTAATATCCGGATCTTGAATTCCCTCTGGGAAAATCTGAACGTATAGTGAGCCAGAAAGAGTGCCTGAAGTTGTGATTTGGGCTACAAGAACTTTAAGATCTTCGCCAGCAAAACCAGCATCATCTAGTTCTTCAAGACCTGGATAAAGGGTAAACCAAAGATTTCCGACAGGTGAATTAGAATTGATGTTTTCTCCATTTTCAAAAGCAGCAAAAGCATCATAGATTGGATCTGCAACATTTGAGATATCCATTCCATCCTCAGCACTGCTCGCTCCAATTGTTAGCCAGCTATCATATTCAAGGTTAGGAAACGCATCGAAAAATGCTGGGTTGATTGCATCAGCAAACAACTCCGAAACGCTTGGTGTGTTATACCAAGCTGGATTAGATGTCGATTCAAGAATCCAAGGGTTCTCCTCACTTCCAGAACAAGCACTCAAGTAATCCGTTGGATTTAGCATGTTCAAGTACAACCTATAAGTCGTCATACCTTCCAAATCGCCACTATTGTGAACAGCGTATTCTTCTAGTCCTAACCAATATTCATCTGGGCCTTGGGCTAGTAAAGAGCCTACGCTAATAAATAATGCTGAAAGTATCGATAATCTCATTGTAGAAAATTTAGATGTGCAAAATACTGATTTTTAGACAAGTTACAACAGACACATACCTAGTTAGAACGCAACTCTAGCAGAAATTGATACTGTTCTGCCAAAAGACCAATATCCCTCTAATCTTTCATTTTCGACCGTGCCTTGTACTTTTTCACCAGTAGCAGGGTCTGTAATCCATGTCTCTATCGCCTCGTTCATGTAAATGTTATTCATGGTATTTTGGACATTCACTCCAATGCTATAATTCAGATCATTAATGCGAAGATTCCAATTTAGAAATGCGTCTAAATACCCATAACTAGGCAATTGAACAGGTTGAACTCCAATCCTTTCTTCGTCATCTCTATCCCGATCTACATCAAACCTTGCATAGAGTCTAGTGTTATATACATAACTCATACCTAGCCTTAAGTTTTTTGGAAGATCTAATCTTAAGCTAGAGCCAAACTGAGCCTGCGGTGAATCACCAACAAGTAAACCAGCTGAGTAAATAAATAGAGAATCTTCAACCTGTCCAGTATTCTCATTAATAATGTTAGCGTTCACATTATTATCCCATCTCCAATAACCCAAACTCATGATAGCCCCAAATTCAATTTTGGCCATCGGTTTAGCTCTGAACTCAATCTCTAAACCATCGTGAGTTTCTATCAATCCAGTTACAAATGCCCTGTACTCTGTACCATCAGGTCTTAGAATTGGCCCTGACATGATTGATTTATCTAGCCATCTAGTGTGATATAAATTCACGTCTAAAGAGATGGATGATTGCCTCATTCTATACCCCAATTCAACTGCCTCAACCTTTTCATTAACTAGGTTTTCATTACTCAGTATATTCCTATAGTTGGGGAAAACATTCCTAACAAATGGAGCTCTAGAATAGTAACCAATATTTGTATAAATGTGTTGATTATCCACTAGGGCAAAACTTCCTCCTGCCTTTGCATTAAATCCTGGCGCATTCGCCTTTTGAGACCACTCTCCATAAACATATCTCTCTGTAGTTTCTACTTGGCCCGTTTCTGGATTTACAGTCGAGACATCTTGTAGCCCCGTTTCCTCATATCTGAAATAATTATATGGGTCATGTCTTTGGTATCCTGTCAAACTTCCCGACCCAGCTATAAATGCGCTAAAAATATCTCCACTGTATTCTAGTTGCGCAAACACCCCCCCATACTGAACATAAACAGTGTTGTCGTAATCAATAACATCGCCCTCTCTAGCCAATATGTTATAGTCGGGGTTTATTCCATATCCAGATGATGAAAAACTTTGGATGTAGTAATCTCCTCCTAACATATTGCCCAAAGTTCTGTAGTGCTTACCCTCGTAATGTCTTAAATCCACCCCAGCTATTAAATTTAAATTGGGAGATAAATCTGTTCTTAAGGTACTTAATATCCCAGCCCAAAAATGCTCATTATGGGATTTTTTAATTTGGTATAGAGACTTCCCCCCTACTAGAGTATCACCACCCTGAATAAATGGATCTCCTGATTGATGTAATGTATCTGTCCACGTTCCATTCTCTGAATCATATGCAATTTCATCGTCAAGATATTCAGCAGCGTGATTGTTTGTTGAATTTGCTTCGTAGATATAATCCCAATCCCAAAGCCCCTTAACATTTCCATCAGCAGTTTCGTGAATGTGCCTTGGTGTCAATGACCCATTATAGCCTGAACCAAAGCCCTTTCCTATGCTGATATATGCACTAGTAGCTAGATGTGCTTTTTCGCCTAAATCCAAATAATGGTTAAGTGCAATCTGCGGTTTATAGTAACTATTTACTCGGCTATTAAACACTTCACCATCTAGGTACCCCCAATCGTCATTCCATCTATGCCCTTCAAATCCTACAGATTCATCCAAGCTGTTAATCCTATTAAACCTCTCAACAGAAAGAAATCCTCTTCTTTGGCCGTGTTGCTGTGGCGCACCAATTGCAGTGAATACTAATCTATGTTGGCCATATTTTTTTGCCGCTGTAATGAAATAACTCCATGCGTCTACGCAAGTTGCATCAACATATCCTTCACCCTTTGTCCTTGAACCTACAGCTGAAATAGCCCAACCATTTTCCATAACTCCTGTACTTATCGAGAGCATGTATTTCTGTCGTCCATAATTAGTTAAAGAGCTTTTAAACGATCCTTCTTTTTCAGCGTCAGTTGCTTTAGTTACTATGTTAATTGTACCGCCAACTGAACTGATCGCAAGCTTAGAAGCTCCCAAACCCCTTTGGACTTGCATTGTTCTAACAGCGTCTCCAATACCAGCCCAATTCGACCAATAGACCCAACCATTTTCCATATCATTTACTGGAACTCCGTTTACCAATACTGCTACATTTCTTTGGTCGAATCCTCTAATATTAATTCTGCTATCGCCGAAACCACCACCACCTTTTGTCGCATAAACTCCCGGTGTAAAGTTTAACACCTCAACCAGTTCTCTATCACCAATTTTTTCTTCAATGAGCTGCGCATCTACTGTGCTAACTGCTACTGGTGTAGACCTGTCTATTGCAACTGAAGCAATGACATTTGCTTCCTCAAGACCAATTGCACTGGGGCTTATAACAATATTACCTAATTCTAAAACTTCACCAGTTAAGTTAAGGGTTTTTACAGATTTTTCATAGCCCATATACGTTGCTACTATGTCTATTGAACCTGAAGCTTTTGTTGTGAATTGAAAATACCCTTCAAAATCTGTAAATGTTCCATCGTTCACTCCAATTAAATAAACTGAAGCTCCAATAACGCCATTAGATGAAGACTTGTCGAGGACACGTCCTTTGATTTTGGTTTGGGCTAGGGTCTCAAAAGAAAAAAGTAAGAGGGCAAATAGAGCAAGCGAAAGTCTGGGCATTTAGTTTTTATTAGGCAGATGAATAATTTAAGACCAACGCCCATTTGAATTCAAATACTCTGCAATTTGAATTGCGTTTGTAGCTGCTCCCTTGCGGAGATTGTCACTCACAATCCAAAGGTGTAGGCCACAAGGATTGCTTAAGTCGCGTCTAATTCGACCTACGAATACTTCATCCTTGCCTTTAGCATTCAGTGGCATTGGATAAACATTGTTCAAAGGGTCATCTTCTAAAACTACGCCAGGGAACTTTGAGAGGGCATTCCTTACGTCGCCTAGTTCAAAGCCCTTGCTGAATTCAAGGTATACAGCTTCACTGTGTCCTCCATCAACTGGCACTCTCACTGCAGTACAGCTCAATTGTATACTGCTATCATCCATGATTTTCTTTGTCTCGTAGTGTACCTTCATCTCTTCACGAGTATACCCATTCTCTTGGAATTCATCACAATGAGGCAGGCAGTTCATATCAATACTATGAGGATAAATCTTATGTGCATCTACGCCTGCTCTTTCATCTTCAAGTTGATTTAAAGCAGCGGCTCCTGTACCTGTTACACTTTGGTATGTATTCACAACCCCCCTCTCTATATTGTACAAATCGTGAAGAGGTTTTAAAGCCATAAGTAATTGCATTGTTGTGCAATTAGGATTGGCTATGATCATATCCTCTTCCGTCAAAACAGAGCCGTTGATTTCTGGAATAACTAGTTTATGCTTTTCGCTCATTCTAAATGCAGAGCTGTTGTCTACTACTACCACTCCCTTGCTTGCAAATTTGGGCGCCCACTCTGTGCTTAATGCTCCGCCTGCTGAGAATAAAGCTAAATCTAAATCCATTCCCAACGCAGTCTCAATCCCCACAACCTCAACTGAGTCACCATTGAAATCGATAGTAGTACCTATTGATTTCGTCGATGCTACAGGCACAAGTTTTACTACTGGAAACTTCCTCTGCTCCAAAACTTTTAGCATTGTTCTACCAACCATTCCAGTTGCTCCAACAAGTGCTATTTTAAGACTTTTCATGGATTTCAATTTGCTACAAAGGTAAGAATTTCACAAGCATGGATATTTGATATACTCGTGGTTTGGAAAGAGTTATTAAGAGTATAACGTTTGTTTAATGAACTATGTATATGCACTATTAATTATGTCTTTGTAATGAATCGTTGATTTGGGAAGATTTTATTTCTAGAGAAAATGAGTTAATAATTTGGGATGGAAAAAAATCTATTCACGGTGATTATATCGAAGTTCTTTATGGCGAAAATCAATTATGAAAATCCATTGCTTAAAGTTTATTAATCGCAGTGTCTGAGTAAATTGCAATAATGTTTGAAGGCAATACAATTCAAAATTCTGAAGCACCAGAAATACTATTGTTTTGTGTTGCTTTAGCAATCATTGGATTAGTTGTTTTGATTAGGCAGGGATTCTTAAAAGAGTGGAGGCTTGCAGACTATTTAATCTTCAATATCAATCGAATTTGGCAAAGAGGGGCTGACGAAGTACCTCAAGCAGAAGGTATCATGATAAATCACTTAGTAGGGATTTTGTCACTTGCTACAATTGGTTGGTTTGAAATACCGTTTTATTACGCTATTGAAATAGCAGCAGCAATTGTTTTTGCTAAGCAAGTGATGTTTTGGGTATTGAGCTTAGTACCCAAAATTTCTCAACTTGGAAATGAACACAAAATCATAGATAGGTTGTGCAGATTATGGATGTCTGCAGGGATAGGGTTAGTTGCATTAACTCTTGCCATGCTCCCTTATCCAGAAATTTTTCATTCATTTGTTCTATTCAGTTGTGTTTGGGCTATATGCATAGTGTTTAGATGGATAAGAGTATTTCAGTCTGCAAATAGACGTTTAAATAGTATTTCTTACAGTTTTTTGTATCTTTGCGCCCTTGAAATCTTCCCCGTATTGGCATTCGTAAAGCTTATGTGTGTCACAACAAAGTGGATTTAGAGTATAGAAAGCATGGCAAAGAAGAAGATTAAAACTATCCTCATCTCACAGCCTAAACCGGCAACAGAGAAGAGCCCATATTTCGATCTTGCAGACAAGATGAAGTTGACGATTGATTTCCGTCCTTTCATTCACGTTGAAGATGTCGATGTTAAGGATTTCAGAACTCAAAAGATCGATATTTCTAAGTATACTGGTGTGATTCTTACTTCAAGAATGGCAGTAGATCATTACTTCAGAATGGCCAAGGAAATGCGTTTTGATGTGCCTACTGACATGAAGTATTTCTGTCTTAGCGAAAGCACGGCGTTCTACCTTCAGAAGTATGTTGTTTATCGTAAGAGAAAGATTTTCCACGGCCAGGTAAGAATGCCTGAATTGATCCCTATTATCAAGAAGCATAAGAAGGAGAAATTCTTACTTCCTTGTTCTGATTTACTAAAACCTTCAATTCCAGCTGCACTTGATGAAGTTGGTATCGACTACAATAAAGCAGTGATGTACAAGACTGTATGTTCTAATCTCAGTGATCTCATTGATGTGAAGTACGATGTGCTTGTGTTCTTTAGCCCAAGCGGTATTGAATCATTATTTAAGAATTTCCCAGATTTCGTTCAAGGAGATACACAGATCGCCACGTTTGGACCTACAACAGCAAAAGCAGCAAAAGCAGCAGGATTGAGAATAGACATAAACGCGCCAACTAAAACTGCGCCATCGATGTCTATGGCAATTGAACAGCACATTAAAGCTAGCTAAGGTTATCTTGCGCATTATATGGCGCATTTTAGACATACCTACGGAAAAGATGAAAGGCTCAAAAACGTATTAACGATTGACAGAGTTTTTGCTGAGGGAGAGAAAATAAAAGCCTTTCCCATTCTTGCTCGCCATACAAAAAGTACATTCGATGCAGAAGTCCCATTTCAAGTTGCTACCACAGTAAGTAAAAGGAGATTTCGAAAAGCTGTTTCTAGAAACCGCATAAAAAGATTGATGAGAGAAGCGTGGAGGTTGGAGAAACATAGGTTGGAAGAAAACTGGTCTAAAGGAGATAATCAGGGGGCGTTAGTTTTAATCTATGTCGGGAATAAAATTCCGACATTTGAAAAATGTACAAATACGATTAGCAAAATCGTTGACGTTCTTCTAAAGAATCAAGCAAAAGGATGATAGGAAAAATAAAATCTAAGTTATGGATTTGGGCTATTTCTCTTTTAGGAGTAGCTGGCATTTCGCTTGCTGAAAATTCTACAAAACAAGATTTTTTCGAGATGTCAAAGCAGCTCGAAATTATGAATACAACATTTAGAGAATTAAACATCTATTACGTTGATCCTCTTTCGCCTGGTGAGTTAGTTCACACAGCTATTGATGCCATGCTCAAATCACTTGATCCATATACCATCTATTATCCAGAGGAAAAGATGGAAGATGTTAGGTTTATTTCAACTGGTGAATATGGAGGAATTGGAATAACTATAAAGGAAAAATGGGACGGCAAATTTATTATTGCCGATATCCTTGAAGGTGGACCAGCTGAGGGAGCTGGACTTCAAATTGGGGATAAATTAATTAGTATAAAAGGCAGAAGCATAGAAGAAGAAAGTATTGATCTTATTTCAGACCAAATCAAAGGAACTTCAGGAACTGAAGTTGAAATAGGTGTATTAAAGATGGGTGAGCAATCACCATCAACTGTAACACTTGTTAGAAAGAAAATTAAGCGTCCCGATATTCCATATCACGGAATGATTAGTGATAAAACTGGATATTTAATACTAGACAAATTCACTAAAACTGCTTCTGCAGAGGTGAAGAAATCACTAATTTATTTGACTGATTCTCTTGGTGCTGAGAACATAGTGCTTGACCTAAGAGGTAATGGTGGAGGTCTACTAAGAGAGGCCGTTAATATTGTCAATTTCTTTGTTCCCAAGGGAACAGAAGTTGTAGAAATGCGAGGTAAAACTGAGGCATGGAATAAGAGCTATGCAGCATTGAGAAGACCTCTTCTTAAAGACATCCCTCTTGCAATTTTGATAGATGAAAGGTCAGCGTCGGCTTCTGAAATTGTATCAGGAGCTATTCAAGAATTGGATAGAGGAGTTATTGTCGGAAATGAAAGCTTTGGAAAGGGATTGGTGCAACAAACTAAGGATTTGGCCTACGGATCAAGGATGAAGATTACAGTGGCTAAATACTATACTCCAAGTGGTCGTTGCGTTCAAAGGCTGCACTACGGAGATAGAGATGAAGAGGGGAATGCTACAGTTGCAGCTGATTCAACACTAAAAGTATTCTATACAACAAACGGAAGGCCTGTACTTGAGGGTAGAGGGGTCTTCCCGGATGTTGAAATAAAGCCTCGTTACTTTAGCTATGTCTTAGAAGGATTAATGAGCAATGACGTATTGTTTGATTTTGCTATTAGTCGTAATCTGGTAATTGAAAATCCATCTGAGTATGTTTTGGCCGATGAAGATTGGGAGGATTTTATCTCCTTCGTTGAATCTGAATTTACTGGAACAAAAAGAGATCAACCCTATCAAGCTATATCCCAAGGCCTAACTGATGTGCTTGAAAAGGCTCTCGAAGAGGATGGTCTTTTAGAATCGAATCAAGAAATTCTGAGCTCTTTAGAAAATTCAATAGCGCCAAATATTAGAGAAGATCTCATCAGAAACGAAGAAGAAATAAGAAAGGCTCTAGAGGAAGAAATCGTTTTCCAAAAGGCAAACACTACCGGACTGTTCGAATACCAACTCCCTCGCGACGCAAATACAATTAAGGCTATTGAACTACTAGAATCTGGTGAGTATAAAAACATCTTACTTGGTCAAAGCAAGTAAAATACAAGCAGCTGGTTTATTGGTTACGGCAGCCTGTATAACCTGGTCTCCGTTCGGCACAAGTCTGGGTGTTGGGTTACTCGCTATAAGCTGGATAGTAGCACTTGTCACAAAAACAACTACTAAGCCCCAAAACAAAATACTTCCCTTTGGATTAATAGTAGGATTTGTTTGGTGTGCCTTTGGGATTTTATGGAGTTCAAATTTTATTGAAGGGTTAATTGTGGCAAAAATAAAGTTACCCTTACTAATTGTCCCTTTATCTCTTTGCTACGTTCCTCGTGATAATTCACATAACAAGCTCATCGCTTCTACTTTAATTGTTTCAACTTTTACAGCAGCAATTGTGGGAATTATCTGGGGCAAGTATATAGACCCTGGTAATTTCTCACCATTTATTTCTCACATAAGGATGGGGCTGATTCTCGCTTTAGGATCAGGCCTTTTACTGCTGACTAATAGATGGAAATTTGCTGCCCTATACATACTTGTAGCTTTGGTCGAAATTTGGCATACACGATGTGTCACAGGTTTGGGAATGATAGCTTTTACCATCTTATTTGGAGCTGCTAACCAATGTTTTCCTAAATACCGAACTGCATCAATTTTCAGTGCATTTGTTTTTCTAATAGTAATTTCTATTGCTTCCTTTATCTTGATGATGCCATCTGATTTTAAAGGCCAAACCCCAAGCAAAACTCCCTGGGGAGGAACTTACATTCATTATCCTGAGAAGCATTTGGAAGAAAATGGACACAAGGTATGGGTTAACGTCGCATCAGACGAAATGAGGGTAGAATGGAATTTAAAAAGCTCTATTCCTTTCGATTCTCTTGACGAAAACGGTCATAAAATTGAAACTACCTTAATTCGTTATCTCACCTCAAAGGGCAAGCCCAAAAACGGATTAGAGGTTAAAAATCTCTCTCCAGGAGAAATATCATGTGTAGAAGCAGGCCACACTTCTATAAGAATGTCAACTCATAGCGGTCTTAGCTTAAGAATTGACGATTTAAAATTCGAAATCGGAAATTATCTGGATGGTGGAAGCCCTGACGGTAATTCTGTTACAATGCGATTTGAGTCGTCTAAAGCAGCTCTGCACATTCTAAAAACTATGGGACCAAAAGTATTATTAATGGGTGTGGGTACTGGTGATATATATGATTCCTTGAACAATGCCTACCTAGAGACTGAATCTAGATTATCTAAAAAATTTTGGAAGCGAACCCACAATCAATATTTAGCATGGTGGGTAGGTTGCGGATTTATAGGATTATCGCTTTGGTTGTTGGCACTTTACGGATCTTGGAATAATCCAGGTGCAATTTCAAGGCTGGCATGGTGGATAGTCGCTATCTCATGTCTTACTGAGGATACATTAGAGACTCAAGCAGGAGTAACATTTGCTGTATTAGCAATGATCGTATTCAGCTCTGTAGGAAATAAGAATAGTTAGCTTATTTGACTATACCATAATTGGTCCAGACCAGCTTTTTACTTCTGGTTTCCTTGCGAATAGCATTGTTTTTATCAATTGAAGACTGTTTTTTATATCCTCTTTTATGATCAAGGTGAACACAGATTACGCTATAACGCAGTTGCTTAGATCTAATTCCTGTATTGACTAATCTCTCTCCTAATTCTCTGTCTTGCCCACCATATTGCATTCGCTCATCGAAGCCGTTGATCTTTACAATATCTTTTTTCCAACCTGAAGAATTATGACCATTCCAACTAGCATTTGTTGGAGTGAAAGTGTTTAACAGCTTTGCAATAAATCCTCTTGCTGTCAATTTATTGTTTTTAAAGGTCTTTGAGATTCCTCTCTCCTTCAGCCAATTGATATTAAAACAATTTTGTTGTTCTATGTCGATTTGGGTTATCGCCTTTGAAATATTCATAGGCAACATAAAGTAGCCCCCTGAAATAAAGCATCCTTCCTCTCTATTTGAAAAGTGTATCTCAACAAAATCCTTTCTAGGAATACAATCTCCATCTGTCATTAAAATGTATTCTGCGTTACAAGCGAAGACAGCTTTGTTTAAGATTCGAGATTTTTGGAAGCCCTCATCTTCTTGCCATATATGAACGATGTCATAGAATACATCTTTAGACATTGAATCAAGGAGTTCCTTTGTTTTTGGCCCAGATCCATCATCTGCAATTACGACTTCAAATTGCTTGAAAGTTTGGTAATTAAACCCCCACAGCACCTTTTCCAACCATTGCTCAGAATTATAAGTACTTACAATTATTGATATTTTAGGAGACCCCTTTTCTTCAATTAACATCCTGGCAAAAGTGGGGCAAATATTTTCTATGTACCAAGCAAATAAAGTTAGAATACTTGCGATAACTCTAGCTAGATTGATAAAATAGGGAGAATTAGTGGGTATTGTGTGGAAAACCTAGATTGGTAAGGCTCGCTAGAGACTTTAGATTTGTCGTCTATGAATGTCCTGTTAATTGGCTCGGGAGGTCGCGAACACGCGATAGCTTGGAAAATATCCCAAAGCTCACTTTTATCAAAGCTTTACGTTGCTCCTGGTAATGCAGGAACAGAAACTTTGGCGACTAACGTCGATTTAGACCAAATGGATTTTCCATCTATAGGCCGATTTATACGAAAGCACGACATCAACATGCTTATTGTTGGTCCTGAAGCTCCACTCGTTGAAGGAATAATCGATTTTTTTCAAGACTCGGACAAATTTGAGGGCCTTGTTACAATTGGTCCTAGGAAAGCTGGAGCAATGTTAGAGGGTTCTAAGGATTTCGCAAAGGAGTTTATGTTGAAGCATAATATTCCCACAGCAGATTACGCAACTTTCACAAGTGATAAGGTTAAGGAAGCCAAAGCTTTCCTCGACGAACGTACTCCTCCATATGTCATCAAAGCAGACGGGCTTGCTGCAGGTAAAGGAGTTATCATCACTTCAGATCGCGCTGAGGCTGAAGCAACTATTGAGGATATCTTGCTAGGCAAACAATTTGGAGAGGCCGGTTCAAGAGTTATAATTGAACAATTTATGGAGGGTATTGAAGTAAGCTACTTCGTTGTTACTGATGGAGACGCATATCGCATCTTACCTTCTGCAAAGGATTACAAGAGAGTTGGAGAAGGGGATACAGGGCCAAACACTGGCGGTATGGGCGCCGTTAGTCCAGTACCTTTCGTAGATGCAGAATTCCACACTAAGACTGTAAACCAAATTGTCATCCCAACTATCAAGGGACTCAAAGAAGATCAAATTCCATATAACGGCTTCATCTTTATAGGACTCATGAAAGTTGGAAGTGATCCATATGTAGTTGAGTATAACACACGTTTAGGTGATCCAGAAACTGAAGTTGTTCTACCAAGAATTAAGAGTGATCTTCTCCACATGTTTGACTCTCTAGGGTCAGGAATGTTGAGTGAATACGACTTGCAAATCGACGACAGATCTGCGACAACAGTCATATTGACTTCAGGTGGATACCCTGGCTCTTACGAAAAAGGGTTCAATATCTCTGGACTAGATGATAAACCAGATCCAAAAGAGGGAATTGTTTTCCATGCAGGCACAAAGACTTCAAGAGGAAAGGTTCATACAAATGGCGGCCGAGTAATAGCTTGTACAGGCCTTGGAGCAAATCTTGAAAGAGCTCTACAAAGAAGTTATAAGATTGCAGAAACTATTGACTTTGGCAAAAAGCAGTACCGCAAGGATATTGGCCAAGACGTAATAACGTCAGAATAATAAAAGTTGATGGATTTTTAAAAATCTAACGGATTACATAATTGTTCCATCCTTCTTTGCTTGCTCTGTGTACTTCTTTTGAAGACGTAACCAATATATTGATCCTACTGTACAAAGCACAACAACCCCTAGGTTTAGTGGGTCAGCCATAGGAACTAGAATTGTTTCAAATGACCATTCCATTAATTTGCCGATTGGCATGATAATATCCTGTGTATTCATTTGAGTAAGATGTTCGATATTTGAGGGCAAATTTAATAGGAATTACCTAAATATATCGAACTTTGTACCCATGAAAATTGGAGTAGTAACCTTCCCGGGATCAAATTGTAATCTGGACATGGTCCATGCACTAAAACACGACCTTGGATATGAGGCTGTTGAGCTGTGGCATAAAGACTCAGATCTACAAAGCGTTGACGCAGTAATTCTACCTGGTGGCTTTAGCTATGGAGATTACTTAAGAAGTGGTGCAATTGCGCGTTTCTCAAACATCATGGATGAGGTGGTGAAATTTGCCGGTAGTGGAGGAAAGGTGTTAGGTATTTGTAATGGATTCCAAATCCTTTGTGAGGCTGGCCTACTTCCTGGTACACTTATGCACAATGAGTCTAGAAAATTCATTTGCAAAAACGTTCACATTGTACCAGTTTCCAGAACTGCATCGATAAGCGCAGGACTTGATCCTAAAATGCCTCTTCAAATTCCTATTGCTCACGGAGAGGGTAATTACTTTTTGCCTGAGGACGAGCTTACTAAGTTGGAAGAAAACGACCAAGTTATTTTCCGCTACTGTGATGCATCGGGAAATGTGAGCCCTTCATCTAACCCAAACGGAGCTTTAAACAATATTGCTGGTGTTTGTAACGATAAAAAAAATGTGTTTGGGATGATGCCTCACCCTGAAAGAGCTTGCTCTGATGATTTAGGTAACACTGATGGTTTAAACATCCTTCGCGGACTTTTAGAAGTTGTAGAATTAGCATAAAATGAACCCTTACGCAGCCGGCCCCTTCCTTGAGAAAATTAATGTTCCCGCGGATCTTCGCGAGAAATTCAAGCCGGAGGAGCTAAAGCAGATCTGCGATGAACTCAGACAGTACATCATCGATGTAGTCTCTGAAAAAGGTGGTCACTTTGGAGCTAGCCTTGGAGTAATTGAACTCACCATTGCGCTACACTACGTATTCAATACCCCACATGACAACTTGGTTTGGGACGTAGGGCACCAAGCATATGGTCACAAAATCCTAACTGGAAGAAGGGAGAATTTTCACACAAACAGAAAGTATAAGGGTCTAAGTGGATTTCCCAAAAGGTCAGAAAGCGAATATGACACATTTGGCGTAGGTCATAGCTCGACAAGTGTGTCGGCAGCATTAGGCATGGCAGTTGGTACAAGGCTCAACAATGACGATGAAAAGCACAATGTAGCAATCATTGGTGATGGTGCAATGACGGCTGGTATGGCATTCGAAGGACTCAATCATGCTGGAATTGAGGACAGTAATATGCTTGTGATTCTAAACGATAATTGTATGAGCATTGACCCTGCGGTTGGAGCTCTGAATGGATACTTGACTGATATAGCTACCTCTCATACTTACAATAAAGTGAAGGATCAGGTTTGGGATTTATTAGGCCAAATCTCAAAGTTTGGCCCTAATGCTCAGAGCATAGTCCAAAAAGTAGAAAACGCAATTAAGTCAGTATTACTAAAGCAAAGCAATTTATTCGAAGCATTAAACTTCAGATACTTTGGCCCTGTAGATGGCCACGACGTAGAGTATCTCACAAAAGTTCTTAACGATCTTAAGGATATCAAAGGACCCAAACTCCTTCACGTTTTAACGCGTAAAGGAGCTGGATACGAACCTGCAGAAATTGGAAGTGCAACAAAGTGGCACGCCCCAGGTTTGTTTGATAAAGAGACTGGCGCACCAATTGGAGGCAGTTCAGACAACACTCCTAAACCGCCTAAATTCCAAGACGTCTTTGGCAAAAGCATCATTGAACTAGCAAAAGCTGACAAAAGAATTGTCGGTGTAACTCCTGCAATGTTAACGGGGAGCTCGCTTGGGATGATGATGGATGTTATGCCAGAGAGAACCTTCGATGTGGGTATTGCCGAACAACACGCTGTAACATTTAGCGCAGGCATGGCAACAGAAGGATTAATACCTTTCTGTAATATCTATTCGAGCTTTATGCAGAGGGCATACGACCAAGTTGTGCACGACGTAGCTCTGCAAAATCTACATGTAGTTTTCTGTCTAGACCGAGGAGGATTAGTTGGTGCCGACGGACCGACCCACCACGGCGTTTTTGATTTAGCGTATATGAGAACCCTCCCAAATATGGTTGTGGCAGCACCTATGGATGAGCCCCAGCTCAGGCATATGATGTACACTGCGTCTATGGAACACAAAGGCCCATTTACAATTAGATATCCAAGAGGAACGGGATCAGTTGTAGATTGGAATGTGCCATTTGAAAAGATGGATGTAGGTACAGGCAGAATGCTCAAAACTGGAGAAGACCTTGCCATTTTAAGCATAGGTACAATTGGAACTGAGGCGACAAAAGCAGTCGGTTATCTTGAAAAGAAAGGAATTAACGTAGCACATTACGATATGAGGTTTGTAAAACCCCTCGACGAAGTGATGCTTCACGAGGTGTTCTCGAAATTCAATTCCGTTGTAACTGTTGAGGACGGTTGTATTCAAGGAGGGTTTGGCTCGGCAGTAGTTGAGTGGATGGTAGACCAAGGGTACTCTGCAAGTGTTCGCAGACTTGGAGTTCCAGATAAGTGGATTGAACACGGTACCCAAGCTGAACTATACGAGGAATGTGGTTACGATGCAGCAGCTATAGAAGAGGCTGCTCTAGAGCTCTACGCTAAAGAAGCAAGTTCAAGCGGAAGTGTAAGCGCTTCAGCTTAACTTAGCTACAAATTGGAAAAACCTATCAGAAATAGAGTAGCTGAAAGTGGGCTTATACAACTCCAGCTTTCGGAATTAATCGAAATTGATTGTGTTGAATTAGACTTCACATCAATGCTTCACGAAGGCCAAGTAGTAATTGAAAAGAATTTTCGCACAAGCATTGAAGTTCTAAACGTAGCTAGTTACGCCGGCAAGGGTGTGGGACTAGCCGTCAGCGATGAAGCTATCATTCCGGATTGGGCTTGGATGGTCCTCACGGCTAAACTTTCCGAATCAGCTTTCGTAGTTGTTGGAGGTTTAGAAGGCGCTCGTGACGAAGCACTTCGAAGAGCAATTGACAATATCGATTTATCAGAATATCGGGACAGAAGGGTAATAGTTAGGGGATGCGATAAAGCTTCAGGGCCAGAGGCATTACTCCTATTCCAATCAAAAATTCAACCAGTAGTCAAAACAATAATGTTTGGCGAAGCTTGCAGTACTGTACCAGTATTTAAAAAGAAATAATGCTAACTAAGGAAAGCGATAAGAAGCTGTTTTTAATCGATGCATATGCTTTGATCTTCCGTGCTTACTACGCGTTTATTAAAAATCCTAGGATTAATTCCAAGGGGATTAACACGTCGGCTGTATTTGGTTTTACTAACGCATTACTCGAGGTTATTAGAAATGAAAAGCCCACCCACCTTGCCGTTGTATTCGATCCTCCAGGGGGATCATTTAGGACTGAGGTTTTTGAAGATTACAAAGCAAACAGAGATGAAACGCCAGAGGACATCAAGATCAGCGTTCCTCTAATTCACAAGGTCCTAACTGCTATGAATATTCCCATCAGAGTTGAGCCGGGGTTTGAGGCAGACGATCTAATTGGTTGCCTTGCAAAAAAGGCAGAAGCTGATGGGTTTGACGTTTATATGATGACGCCTGATAAAGATTTTGGCCAACTTGTAAGTGACAAGGTTAAGATGTTCAGACCAGGAAGGGGCAAGAATCCTGCGGAGATTTGGGGGCCAGCAGAAGTGTGCGAGAAGTTTGGCCTACAGAACACAATGCAGGTAATTGATTACCTAGGGCTAATGGGTGATACTTCTGACAACATCCCTGGAGTTCCGGGTGTGGGGGCCAAAACTGCTTCGAAACTTCTAAATGATTTTGGCAGTATTGAGGGGCTCTATGAGAACACAGATAAGCTCAAGGGAAAGCTTAAGGAAAAGGTTGAGGCAAATCACGACAAGGCACTTTTATCAAAGCAGCTCGCTACAATTGTAATAGACATTGATATTGATCCTGCTTTTGAAACAATGACTTTGGAGGAGCCAAACAAAGAACTCCTCGTAGAAATTTTGGAGGAACTAGAGTTTAGGACTTTGATGCATCGCATGCTTCCAGACTCTTCTCCGACTAAAGTTGCAGAACCCAAGGTTAGTATACCTTCTACCCCGGTTGTTGAGAGCTCAAACGACCCACAACTCGATATGTTCGCTGTTGCAGAACAGGTTGAAAAAGAGGAAGAGGGAAGAGATCCCCATGGAGAATATGTGCACGTAGATACTGCTGAAGGTAGAGCTAAACTGATTGCAGAACTCGAGAAGTCTGAGAGGTTTGGTCTGCATGCAATAACATCGGGTTTTAATGCAATGATTGATGAGCTTTTGGGGTTTTCTATTTGTACTGAAGTGGGGAAGGCGAGCTATGTAACTCTTACTGACGGAGTTCTTGAAGAATTCAAATCTGTTCTAGAGGATGCAGATAAGACTATCGTTGCTGCAAACTGCAAATTCGCAACAAAGGTCTTTGCTATGCATGGCGTGAATCTTTCAAGTAATGTTTACGATTGCATGGTTGCTCACTACCTCATTGATCCTGATTCAACTCACAGACTTGAGCAAATGGTCCAAACCTATGTGGGACTTAAGCCGCGATCTTTGGAAAAAATCATAGGTAAGGGAAGAACATTAAAGTCGTTCATAGACCTCGATCTTGATGTCGTTTGCGATTATGCGGGAGAGTCAGCAGATATGGTGATGAGACTTTCGAGCATCTTGCAAGAGCACATCGAGCGAGCTGAAATGGTGGATCTTCTTGAAAATATTGAGTTCCCCCTAGTTGGAATTCTTGCTGAAATAGAACTGGCTGGAGTTAATCTAGACACTAAAATGCTAGAGAATTACAGCGTTCAGCTTGCAGGCCAAATCGACTCCCTCAAATCTCAGATTCTAGATTCAGCAGGTGAAGAATTTAATGTCGATTCGCCGCGTCAACTTGGAGAAATTCTCTTCGACAAACTCGTTCCTACATATAAGGCCAAAAAAACAAAAACCGGTCAATACCAAACCGGAGAGGACGTGCTTAAAAAGCTCATCCACACCCACCCCATCATAGGCCAAGTCCTAGAATACAGAAAACTGAAAAAGCTCCTTAGCACATATGTCGAACCTCTTCCAAAGTTGGTAAATGCCCAAACCGGCCGACTTCACACGTCCTATATGCAAACAGTAGCATCAACGGGACGCCTTAGCTCTAAGGACCCAAATCTTCAGAACATACCTGTGCGTACAGAAGCAGGCCGAGAGATTAGAAAGGCCTTCATCCCCGCCGACAAAGACCATGTTCTCCTAGCTGCCGACTATAGCCAAGTAGAGCTTCGAGTAGCAGCCGCTATGAGCAATGACCCCGGCTTGGTTGAAGCGTTCAAAGAAGGAATTGACATTCACACCGCTACGGCGGCAAAGGTGTTTGGCGTAGGCCTTGACGAAGTCGATAGACTGCAGAGATCACAGGCGAAGGCGGTAAACTTTGGGATACTCTATGGGCAAGGAGCGTTTGGCCTAGCAGAAGAGCTTGGCATAAAAAGAGCCGAGGCCAAAGAAATCATCGCCAGCTATAACGAACAATTCAGCTCGCTCGAAAGCTTCACCAAGCAGTGCGTAGAAAAAGCGAGAGAAGTTGAATACGCAGAAACCATACTCGGCAGAAGGCGCAAGCTTCTAGACATCAATTCCAACAACGGGATGGTTAAGGCCTTTGCTGAACGCAACGCCGTCAACGCGCCCATTCAGGGCTCCGCAGCGGACATCATCAAGGTAGCGATGGTTCGCATTTCAGAAGCACTAAAGGCTAGCAACCTCAAAGCCCAAATGATCATGCAAGTCCACGACGAACTCGTATTTGACGTTCACAAAGACGAACTCGAGCAGCTCAAGCCCATAGTCAAGAAATGCATGGAAGAAGCAGTCCAGCTTAGTGTACCACTTGAAGTAGACATGTCTTCAGGAGCGGATTGGCTCGAAGCCCACTAACCTATTATTGAATTACCCAAGGCAAAGCTTGAGGCTTGCCATCAAGTTCGATAACTACGAAGTAAGTACCTCTGGGTTTATCAGCTGGATTTAGCTCGAAATTGTGTTGGCCTGATTGTAGGTTACCGTTATAAACTTGTTCTACAATTCTACCCTGAGTATCTACAAGTTTGATAACAGCATCATGAGATAGGATAGTTGAACAGCTTAGGTTTGAGACCCCATTTTCTAAAGGATTTGGGTAAAGAGACCAATTTGGTCCAACTGTCCACTCTTCAAGAACTAACATGTCCTCATCGTAAGTAGTAATGTTGATGTCGTCAAGGAAGATGTCGTTTCCTAGGCGAGACTCAAATTCGAACATTACTCTGAAGAATTCTGTTTGGTAAATGCTTTGGCCTAGAACAAGAGTATACTCATTCCACTCATCCTCACCAGAAGGCTCAAATGGATAAAAATGAGGGTCAGCAGATGGAAGATCTGTAAATCCTCTGTGCATCTTTCTAAGGTCCCAATCATCTCCACAATCACCTGTAACGCTAATTCTCAATCTATCATCTGTCTCATCATCTTCTGATGTCCCCTTAAAACAGTACGCCCACTTGTAATTGATTCTAATCTCATCAACTCCCGTCATATCCATAGTGCTTGAGATAAAGTAGTCCTTATTAAACTCAATATCATTAGACCAGTTCTCAATATGAAGGCAATTATCTCCAGTATATGAAACGTCGTCATTTAGCTCCCAACTTCCGTCTTGAAGTACATCTTCAATAAACCAATCATCACTTGGGTATTCTCCAACTTCAAATCCTTGTTGAGCAGGTGTATCCATGGAACCAGCAGAAAGAACGGTTATTGTCATAGGCGTAGATGATTCTTCTGAAGCTGAATTGCTCGCAGTAAGAACCACATCGTAAACCCCCTCTACATCAAAAACGTGATAAGGATTAGAAAATTCTTCCTCATCACCGCCGCTTAAAATTGTTCCATCACCGAAATCCCAAGACCAAGTGCTTACATCATGATAACTCAGATCTGTAAACTGAACTCCATCTCCAACGCAAACAACCTGCTTGTCAACGCTAAAGTTTGTCTCACAAAGAAGAGGTACCCCTTCAACACCAGTCGCATTCAAATTTGAAAGAGTCGAAAGTTCATTTCTATCAGAAGTTGAAGAAAGAGCCGCTGTACGCATACGAGTCTTTTGGCCTTCAGTAAACATTCTTCCGCAATAAGCGTACTCCATGTAATTCTGCACATTGTCCAAAGATCCACAAGATTCTCCTTCAACATCACAAGTAGTCCAACCCATAGATAGAGGAGTATCTTCGACGTTGTCATCCCAATCACAATTTCCTGGCTCACCTGGTGTGTTAGAACCGCCCCAAAGGTGACGTAGGTTTAACCAGTGACCTACTTCGTGCGTAAGTGTGCGAGAACGGAATGTGTTTGATGTACCAATAGCTCCTGTATAAGAGTTTTGGATTACGATGCCATCTAGCCAAGCATCTCCCCAGTTGTCTACTGAACCGGGTAAGTATGCATAGCCCGCTGCACCTGCCGCGTCTTCACAAACCCAAACATTCAAGTACATATCCCTAGGCCAACTCACTAAGTTTTTTACATCATCCTCACCCTCAAAAGTTAATTGACTAACTGTTCTAGTAATACCAGGATGACAGTTTCCATATGGATCCTTCTTTGCTAATCTGAACTCTATTTCAACGTCTGCAATGATGTCTGTAAAGGCGTCAACTACTTGGCTTTGGTCTTCGTTAAGAGCCCTAAAATCTCTATTTAAAACCTCTACTGCATTATGGATTTGATCATTACTGATATTCTCAGGTCCATTAAAATGAATGATGTGAAATACAATAGGAATAATTATCAAATCATCTCTTTGCTCACCTTGAAGGTTTGCCATTTTTGTCTCCATCTCGAGTTGATGAGACGCTTCAGACATTGCTTCTATTTGATCTGGAGTAAGGCCAAAAGTCCTAACTGTAGAGTTATAAATTCCACAGGGCTCAACCTCTTGAGCTTGGCATATATTTAAAGCTAAAAGTAGAGAGAAAAAGGTCAAAAGAGCTGATTTACAATTCCTTTTAAACATGGTTTTAATTTCTTGAGAATTACAAAGATAGGTTTTCTAACCTTAAGCCTAAATCTGTAATCTCTTCCAATGGATCCCTCCTCATTCCATGGGTAATCCTCATCTGGTAATCTCCCTCTAATGGAAATTGAATTTCGTCTAAATATTCTATCCTGTGGCTAACCATGTCTCCTAAGCCCGAACCATACCATCTTCCTCTATTATCTGCAAGAACACATTCTAAAGTATCTATTCTGTGCTTTTTGTTAGGATAGGTGATGTCTATAAAGAGGTACAAATTTGAATATGGATAATCTCCATTATGTCTCAAATCAATTGAGCCATTAAACCTATCTAACGGTTCATCTATTATAAAGCTCAACTCAATAGTATCTGTAGATAGCCAACCACTTTCATCAACAGATTGTGATTCAGAGTAATATGGCATGTCCATACACGAGCTTAATAAAACTACTATGCTACAAACCCAAACAAATATCTTCATCACTTAGTAGCTAATGGTTTTTTCTTATTTCTTCCACCCTTCGTTTTATTGCGCTTATTTCTTCGCTTTCCTCCTTTAAATTTATCAAACCTTGTAAGGTCGTCTTGGCCTACTACATTGCTGTAAGTGTGGTCGATTTCTTCTGTTTCTTCAGGAATTGCAAATTCAGTCAGTGAATGAATTTTCTCTCCCTTTTGAGAATTTGCAATAAGTTTATTCGCATCTTCAACCGGAAGTGCAACAGGTCCTCCACCCTGTTCACCAAGTTGTAGGAAGTAGACAATTTTCTTGAAGATGTCCATTTTAAAGACTACTGCCTTTCCCTTTTTAGTTTGAATTTTTGCGTGTGGAGAAGGGAATTCTTTGACTGCTTCTACGTATTGGTCCAATTCAAAATTGAGACAGCACTTAAGCTTGCCACATTGTCCTGCCAACTTAATTGGATCAAGTGCTAGTTGCTGATATCTAGCCGCGCCGGTCGATACTGATCTAAAGTCTGAAAGCCAAACCGAACAACAAAGCTCTCTTCCACAAGATCCTATACCACCAACTCTTGCAGCTTCCTGCCTCGCACCAATCTGACGCATGTCTATCCTTATCCCAAACTCTCCAGCAAGCTCCCTTACAAGTTCCCTGAAATCCACTCTTTCATTAGCGATATAAAAGAAGGTCGCCTTTTTATTATCTCCCTGAAACTCAACATCTGTAAGCTTCATGGGTATTCCTAATCTCTTTATTATTTCTCTAGCCTCAGTTCTAGTTTGTTCCTCCCTCTGTCTTGCATTATGCCAAACCTCTATTTCCTCTTGGGTTGACTTATGCATAATCTTTTTAATCTCGTGATCGTCCTTTATCCTTCTAGATGCCATCTGGCTTCTAACTAATTCCCCAGTAAGTGAAACAATCCCTACATCGATCCCAGGATTTAAATTGATAGTTACAATATCCCCAACATGGTATGTGTCGTTTGTTCCCTTTCTGAAAAAACCTTTTCTATTGTTTTTAAAGCGAACTTCAAGAACGTCAAATGCCTTTATACCATTTGGAAGCGCTATACCTTCAAGCCAATTAAAAACAGTTTTTGACCCACAGCCGCAAGAGCCGCAACGTCCGTTGTTACGACATCCTCTTGGTAATCCATCAGGTCCTTTACTGCAGCTACTACATCCCATCAAGTACGAATATAAATATTTTAAGCTGCTTCCTTCCTTAGGAGCATATGTATCTTAACACTTAGGTCCATAAATACAATTTTTGAATTGACATTGCCAACAATATCTCTGTGAGCCGCCTCCAATAGAGATGAAATTTTGACTACATTTTGATGATGGATGAATTTGGCAAACTTTGAAAGAAATGCCTTTTCACCTGGAGTTAATCTCACAAGTGAAGTTGCGCCGTAATTACCAACTATACATTGGCGAACCATGTGTAGCGCATATGTTATGAATCGTTTTTGGGCTTCCCTCCCTGGTCCAGCAAATTCATTTGTTTGGCGCATCATAGCTTCAGCATCCCTAGCCCAACAAGCTCTCATCCATGATGAAAATAATTCCAAGTCTGGTATCTCAGTTCCAGATAAAGCTAGTCTTTTGGCTGCAGTAATATTTCCTTCAGTCACATGAACCCAACCCATTGCTTTATCGAGAGTAATCCCAGTAATTTTTTCTAGTCCACTTGCAGCATCAGAATCATTAAGCCTAGGAACTTTCACCCTTTGAAGTCTAGAAAGTATTGTAGCAAGTAAGCGATCTGAATTCGATGACACGAACAACATTACTGTCTTATCTGTTGGCTCTTCAATAAGTTTAAGTAGCTTGTTTGCCGTATCAACTCTCATGGTTTCCGGGAGCCACAGTATCAAAACCTTATAGCCTCCGTGGAATGCCTTAAGTCCCAGCTTGCGGTTTATTTCTGATGCTTCGTCAACTGAAATAAACAGCTGCTTTTTATCTGCACCTATTTTATTCAACCACTCCTCTGCTCCAATGTACGCTCCTTCGAGCATCATCTCTCTCCATGAACTTTGAAAAGGATCAGAGACAGACTTACCTGAACTATCTTTTTTAAAAAATGGGAAAGACCAGTGTAAATCTGGATGCTGAAGTTTAGAATGAGCTATACACGAATCACAAGTACCACAAGAATCATCTTCTGTTTTGTTAGTACAGTGTATGTATTGCGCATATGCTCTTGCAAGAGCTAAAGCTCCAGAGCCCTCAGCGCCGTCGAACAGTTGAGCGTGTGCAACCTTGCCAGATCTAATGCCTTCTCTTAGGCGATTTGATAAATTGGTTTGGGCTACAACGTCTGAAAACAGCATGTGCTAATTTAATCAGAAGTTTGCGTTAATCGCTAGGAAAAATCCTCTTCCAGGTGCAGACAATCCAGATGCAAATTGCTTGTAGTGTACGTCTAAAATGTTTTGGACTCCTCCATGAACATAAAGATTGTCATTTAAGTCAATACTTGCATCGACATTTAATGTCCACCAAAACGGGGTGCCATCAGGAAGTGCTTCGTTTAAATTGTCTGTTGTTCCTGGTCCGTATAGACTCTCATGTTTTTCGCCATTGAATAATGAGTATGTTGATAGGCTGAATTTGTTTGAACTGTACTTTAATCCAATACGTCCAAATAGAGGTGGGATATGGCTTAATGGTTCTTCTCCATTGATAGTTTGACCTACCGTATAATTTACAGTTCCATTAAAACTCAATGCATCTGTAAACTGTGATCTCAGCTCGCATCTTGCTCCATAGACAAAAGCATTATCGATATTCGAGTTCATTTGGACCAAGACTGAATCCCCTTCATATACAAATACACCATCTCCGTCATAAGTTGTAGTTATGGGTGCAATTGCATCTTCCCAAAGACTGAAAAATCCTGCTCCCGTAATACTTAAAAGTTGTGGATCATTAAAAGGCGATATAATTATACTTTGATCGAAGGAATAAATAAACTCTGGTGAAATGTTGTCGTTTGGAATAAGTAGAATTCCATCCTTTTCTCTAATCTTAGTGACGTCATCAATGTTTGGATTTCTAAAGCCAGAAGATAGAGAAGTGGCACTTCTTATTTTTGATCCTATTAGCATCTCAAATCCCAAACTCCCAGTCAATGCTCCATTGTTCATATGAACATTTTCAAAACCTAACTGATTAAAAGGGGTGTTATCTAAATCAAAATTTGCATAGAGTATTGAGTGATTATACCTGAGTCCTGCGTGCAAAACTTTATCGTCTTTAGCCCTCTTTGCTGAAGCGAATGCACCAAAATTGAGCATCGTAGATCCTTCGTTTGCGTACCTGGTTTCTACTAGAATAGTGTCACTTGTTGAACTAGAAGTAGATGCCACTCCGTTCCATTGGCCATCGACCCCCATTTCAAAATCCCAAAATGATTCCTTATTGGGTGATGATCTCCAAATTGAACTAAACGACATTACATCGACGTCTTCGTATTGGCTTGTTCGATTTTCTCCATAGAGCACTCTTTTATGCCTTGATTCTTGAATGTTTTGGTAAGCAATAGTCGTGTGAAGTGACCCTGGTATACCTAAAAACTGTTCCCAACTCAACGATGTTAGAAGTCTGTTTTGAGGCCCGTAATACCACTCAGCCCAAACAGGCTCCATGGTATTCTCATTTATATCATTTATTCTATCATATCTAGAAATAGGCGAGCTAGTAGAGTATTGAATATTTGTCTGCAATGCACCACCTGGAATGGCAAATCTTAGTTTATGCATTAAGTCAAGTTGGTTGTACCCTGTGCCTATTTGAACATTGGGATCACTATTTATTAGAACTGTATCCTGAGATCCCAAATATCTAGCAACGAACTTGTTCATCAACCCCCAATCTTCATCACCATGCATTCTGTTCTCCCCCATTCTTAAGTCACCAAAATCACTTGCAGTTAATGAAAATAATGTAGCCCACTTCTCTGCTCCACCTTCTATCCTCGCGTGAATCACACTTGAAGAGTTATTAGTCATTACTTGAAGTGATGCATGACCTCCCCACATTTTTTCAGTATCTCCCCTTCTAAATCTTGGTCGATGAGTTTGGAAATGGATTACTCCACCTAGAGCGTCGCTTCCGTATTTCACAGAACTTGGCCCCATAAGAACCTGTACTTGCTCAAGTGAATTTGGGTCTACTGTTATGGCATTTTGCAAATGGCCTGACCTATAAATCGCATTATTCATCCTTACTCCATCAACCACGAGAAGGATTCTGTTTGCTTCAAATCCTCTGATAATAGGGGATCCTCCACCTTGCTGACTTTGTTGGACCATCACTTGGCCTGTGTTCATTAGAAGATCTGTTGATTTGCCTGGGGGTCTACTTGAGACAACTGATGTTACTTGAAGTTGTTCGACTCCCTTGAGTCCTTCTCTTTGGACTTGGGCAGGGCTGATATTCGAAGTGATTAAAACCGCATCTATCCCAACTGGATTTTCGTTTAACCTTATCTCAGATGTTATATCATCATTTGGCAATATTTTCAATGTCTCAAAACCAAGAGACCTTACTTCTAATGTGTCATTAAGATTGCGTTGCGGTAGAGTAAGAAGACCATTTGCGTCTGAAACTGAAGTCTCGTTTGTAGAGGTGTTAGTACAAACTGCAAATGGAATTGGAATATATCCCACTAAAACTCTGGTGGTTGTTGGTGTGGTTTGGGCTTGGGCCTTGAGTGTAGGCACAATAAACAAACACGAAAAGATTGAAATCGTGATAAGAAGGTCTTTATTCAAAAATTGTCTCAAGGACTTCATAACTCTTTATTTCTCTTAATCCCGCGTGATGCAGTTGAATAAACATTACCATGGCAAGCAATAGCTCCTTACGGTCATTTTGATTGAGGCTTAGGTTGCGCAATTGAGCAAAATCCATGCCTGGAATTTTTATCATCAATTCAGCCAGGTCATATCTAAGCAAATATGAGTTTTTTGTTTGCAGTGGTTTGGCATCATACCATTCCCCATCCTCAAGGTGTAGACTCATCCCTACTTCTCCCGGGTTTTCTGGCATTAATCCAAGAGAACTAACAACTTTTGCAATGGTGTAAAAGTGAAGGTTGGCAACGTATTCATCGTTTTCTAATAGGTTGACTGCCTCTTCTACAACCCCAAAAACTCCTTCGATATGTGCCCCCTCTTGAAGTGACTTTTCCAGAACCTCAGAAATGAAAAATGCTAGCGCCGTTCTCTTAGGGTCCTGTTGGGTTTTTATCGCTGGTGTTAAACGTTCAACTCCCCTGTATGTAGCGAGTGACGATGTGTTTTTCCTCTTTACTTCACTTAATTCTATCGAAGCTAAAGGATGCCAAACAGAGTTACCTCCCTTCTTCGACAATCGAACAAATATTGGAAGAACTCCATGCTCAGTTAGGACTTTCACAACCTTACTGGAATCTGAATAGGGAATCGCCCCAATGACTATTGCCTTGAGCGCAGAGTAATGCATTTATTGCTTTTCTGGATTTGGCTCCGTCCAACGCCCTTCGCTCTTAATTAGTTCTATCAAAGCATTTACTCCATCCGCTTCTGGAACATTTTTTTGGACCACTTCCTTTTCCCTGTAAAGAGTAATCTTCCCTGGCCCTGTTCCTACGTAACCAAAATCTGCATCAGCCATCTCACCTGGGCCATTAACAATGCAACCCATTATCCCAATTTTAACACCCTTGAGATGGTTGGTCGCCTTGCGAATTTTCGCAGTTGTTTCCTCTAAATCGAAAAGCGTTCTTCCGCAGCTTGGGCAAGAAATGTATTCTGTTTTCGAAATACGTGTTCTTGTTGCTTGCAGTATCCCAAAGCTCAATCTATTCCTCTCCACTAAACTCACATTCTCACCTTCGAGCCAAACCCCATCAATCTTCTTGTCGATTAATAGTGCCCCAACATCGATGCTTGAGTAAAGTGTGAATTTTTCAATTCCCTCAGGTCTTGTATTGCGCAGGATGATTTGGCCTTGCGGGATTCTAGCAATCGCATCTCTGTATGAGCTAACGGGCATATCGCTTGTTGAGTGTAAAATCACCGTAGTATTTTCTCCTCTTTTTAACTCGCTTAGCTTAATTATATCAGAGGTCTCTACAAGTATGTAGTGAGTGCCTTTTGATTTGGCTACCTCAGAGAGATTTGAGTATTGTTCAATAGACCAAAGTGGGTCATGTCCATCTTTTTCTTCAGACCAAACATCACCATTCACTAAAATTCTTAGCGTACCAGGTATTGCAAAATCAACAACCCTGTCCCCTGTGTAAATGATGTCCGCTGCTTGATCTGTAATAGCCCACTTATCGTCTGTTACTGAATATCTATAGCCCGCACCCATAAAGTTAGCATGAGTGATAGGGCCTCGTTCAGCTATTGATGAAACAACTTTTGGGATTATCGTTTGGCGTTTTACGGGATTGAGTTCCGAGCGGGTGCCTTGGTGATTTGCGTATCTATCAACTATAGTTCTGGCTACCGGGAGTTCTGCCTCTGGGGCCTCGGTTAGACTCACTCGTACCGTGTCGCCAATGCTTTCTTCTAGTAATGTGCCAATTCCTATTGCCGACTTTATCCTGCCGTCCTCGCCATCGCCAGCCTCTGTAACCCCAAGGTGAAGGGGATAGTTCATGCCTTCTTCTTCCATTCGGGCTACGAGGAGTCTGTATGCCTCAACCATAACGTTTGTGTTCGAGGATTTCATGGAAATGACTAGACTGTGGTATTCGTTGTCACGGCAAATTCTGATGAATTCGAGAGCGCTTTCAACCATTCCTAAAGGGGTGTCTCCAAATCGGCTGGTGATGCGGTCAGAAAGTGATCCATGGTTGGTGCCTATACGCATTGCACGTCCTAAATCCTTACACTTGAGAACAAGGGGAGTGAACTTTTCACGAATCCTGACTAGCTCTTCTGCATAGCTTTCATCAGTGTATTCATGATTGATGAATTTCTTTTTGTCGGCAAAATTTCCTGGATTTATTCTGATTTTTTCGACGAAATCAGCTGCCCTAAATGCAGCATTGGGTGTGAAGTGGATGTCTGCTACAATGGGAGTGTCGTAACCTGCATCTCTTACTCCTTTCACAATTGCTTCAAGGGCATCAGCATCTTTGATACTTGGGGCGGTAAGTCTAACTAATTCAGATCCTGCTTTTATGAGACTAATCGATTGTTCTATACTTGCTTCAATATCACAAGTATCTGTTGTTGTCATCGATTGTATGCGAAGTGGTGAATCTCCGCCAATAGACGTTGAGCCAACATTTACTTTATTTGTTTGGGCTGGGGGCTTTGGGCTCTCGCCCCCCTCACCTAGAGAATCAAAAAAAGTTCTCTGACGGAGTAAAATCCATATTACTCCTATAGAAATTGCGGCGTCTGCAATATTCCAAATTGGAGGAAAAATTTCTGCCCCTCCTAGTCCAAAAGGCATCCAATATGGCCAACGAATTACAAAATGGAACATGTCCACAACATTTGCCATGAAAAGCGGTGCATATCCCTCAGTTGTAAATAGAGCAACTGTCCCCCAACTAGAATGCGTAAATATGAGGCCGTAGAAAGCGCCATCAATAATGTTGCCTATAGCTCCAGCCCAAATCAAAGTAACACAGCGCAACATTCCCTTATGCGCACCCTCCTTCACCAACTTAGAAAGATAGAATCCAATAGCTACAGATGCTATTATCCTAAAAGATGTTAGGAGCAACTTACCTGTAGCTCCAGGCAAAGCCCAACCAAAAGCCATTCCCTCGTTCTCCAAAAATTGGAGCTCGAGAATTCCCGGAATAAAGTCCACTTTCTCGCCTAGGGTGAAATTGAGCTTTATATAAAACTTTAGCGCCTGGTCTGCTAGTAACAGTGGCAATAACCAACCTAGAATCAGTCTACGCATCTTCTATGTAGCGCTACGCAAGTGGTATTATTGTCTTTGCTTGGCCTCAATTGAAAGAGTCGCATGAGGAACTAACCTCAATCTTTCCTTGGGGATAAGCTTTCCCGTAACCCTGCAAATACCGTATGTCTTGTTTTTAATTCTCTGAAGAGCATTCTCAAGATTTACGATAAATTTCTCTTGGCGAGCAGCTAGTGCTGCAGTTTCCTCTCTACTCATAGTCTCAGATCCATCCTCCATCATCTTAAACGTTGGAGCAGTATCCTCTGTTGAGTTATCGTCCTTATGCGACATAGAAGAGCGCAATTGCTTTAAGTCTTCTCTAGCTAATTCTAGCTTTTTTTCAATTAACTCCTTGAATTCATCAAGGTCTGATGCTGAGTATCTAATTTCTGCCATGGTTAAGGCGTTTTATCGTTTAACAACCTGAACTTTAACAAAAGTGGTTTCGTCTAGTTCAATTTGTACAGCCCCTGCTTGATCCTGCCAAATAACTTCTTTAGCTAGGGTCTGTGTTCGAATATAGTCCAAATTTTCTACCAACCTACCCTTTACTTCATCATTTGCATCAATAAACAGGGTAATTCTATCAATTACCTCAAGGCCAGTGTCCTTTCTAAGGTTTTGGACTCTGTTAACTAGCTCCCTAGAAAGACCCTCTGACTTGAGTTCGTCGTCAATTGTAATATCAAGAGCAACAGTCAATCCTCCTTCACTTGAAACAAGCCACCCAGGAATATCCTCTGTAGCAATTTGTACATCTGAAAGAAGAAGTTCAATCTCACCTTGGCCGTCATCAGGTGTAATCATTAGACTTCCCTGAAACTCTAATTTTTCTGCTTCATCCGATCCCATACCGTTGACGGCCATCGCAATCGCCTTCATCCTCTTGCCATATCTAGGGCCTAATGCTTTAAAGTCCGGTTTGATTGATTTTACGATTCCTCCACCATCTCGAATTACTTCAACTTCCTTAACGTTTACCTCAGTTCTGATTAGATCCTCAATTGCTGCAAGTCTCTGTGCGCTTATATCGTCGAGAACTGGAACCATGATTTTTCTCAGCGGTTGACGTACTTTAATCATTTCACGCTTCCTCAGACTTAGAACTTGTGAACTCAGCTTTCTAGCGAGCTCCATTCTAATTTCAAGTTCCTTATCAATGATACTTGCGTTTGCTTTGGGGAAATCTGCTAAGTGTACTGAATTCTCTGCACCATCTCTCGATACACCAAGCCCCTCATTCACATCTCTGTAAAGTCTGTCCGTAAAGAATGGGGCAATTGGCGAACCCAAAATAGCACAAGTCTTTAAGCATGTGGCTAGGGTTTGGTATGCGCTTAGTTTATCGTCATTCAAATCTCCCTTCCAGAACCTCTGTCTGTTTAGTCTTACGTACCAATTGCTTAGCTCGTCAGTCACAAAATTTTGAAGAAGTCTTGCCGCTTTTGTTGGCTCAAGATCCTCAAATGCCGCGTGTATTTCAGCTGCAATAGTGTGCATTCTAGAAAGAACCCATCTATCAATCTCAGGTCTATCAGATTGTGCTACTTCAGCTTCTGTGCCTTTATAGTCATCGATATTAGCGTAAAGGGCAAAGAAATTATACGTGTTATGAAGAGTGCCAAAGAATTTCCTCGTCACCTCTCCAACTCCATCCAAATCAAACTTCAGATTATCCCAAGGTTGGGCGTTACTGATCATATACCAACGAGTGGCATCTGCTCCATAGGTATCTAAGGTCGTGAATGGGTCAATTGCGTTTTTCAAACGCTTCGACATCTTAACTCCTTGCTTGTCCAGGACAAGTCCATTTGATACAACGCTTTTGTAAGCAACATTATCAAACACCATTGTAGAAATGGCATGGAGAGTATAGAACCAGCCTCTGGTTTGGTCTACGCCCTCAGCAATAAAATCAGCTGGGTAAGCTTCTCCAGCATCAACTTTTTCCTTGTTTTCAAATGGGTAATGCCACTGTGCGTATGGCATAGACCCTGAATCAAACCAAACATCTATTAGGTCTGATTCACGTTTCATAGACTCACCAGAGCTCGACTTTAGTACAATCTTATCTACTATGTGCTTGTGCAAATCAAAGGTGTTGTAATTATCATTTGACATATCTCCTGCTTTGAAATCTGCAAGAGGGTTCTCATTCATAAGACCAGCTTCAACAGATTCAGAACATGCGTTTGCTAGTTCTTCAACAGAACCAATGCATCTCTCTTCTGAGCCATCCTCAGTACGCCAAATTGGGATAGGGATACCCCAAAATCTTGATCGACTAAGGTTCCAATCGTTAAGATTTTCAAGCCACTTACCAAACCTCCCTGTACCAGTACTTGCTGGTTTCCAGTTAATGGTTTTATTGAGTTCAGCCATCCTATCCTTCATTGCAGTTGCCTTTACAAACCAAGAATCAAGAGGGTAATAAAGGATGGGCTTATCCGTTCTCCAGCAATGAGGGTAGCTGTGTTCGTATTTCTCAACTTTAAACGCATGACCTCTAGTCTTAAGGTCAATTGCAATCTCTACATCAACTGATTTTTCTGGAGCCTCCCCATCAGAATAGTATTCATTCTTCACAAATCTTCCCGCAAACGGGCCAAACCCAGCTCGAAGTCGGCCTTGAAGGTCAACAAGTGGGACTCCATGACCTGTACCATCGTCTACAAGCATTGGAGGTACTCCAGCAGCTTTTGCAACCATTGCATCATCGGCACCAAAGGTTGGAGCTGTATGTACGATACCTGTACCATCTTCAGTTGTTACAAAATCTCCAGGAATTACTGTGAAAGCCTTCTCAGAGTTATCCATAGGTTGAGCCCAATCAATTAGTTGATTGTACTTAACGCCAACTAATTCTGACCCCTTACACCTTCCAATGATTTCGTATTCTGGCATCTTTTTATCGAACTGTTTAGCAATTAGCGCCTCTGCAAGAACTACAATACACTGTTCTTCAGTGTAACGATTAGTAGTTTTAACTATTGCATAATCAATCTTAGGACCAACCGTTAACGCCGTGTTCGATGGAAGAGTCCAAGGTGTAGTAGTCCAAGCTAGAAGATCAATAGGAAGGTCGCTTTTATCTGAAGTAAATGCACGGATTTGGGCAGCGCCTTCTGTGGTAGCTCGAAATTGTGCAACAATAGTCGTGTCCTTTACATCCCTGTATGTACCAGGTTGGTTTAATTCGTGAGAACTTAGACCCGTTCCAGCCATTGGGCTATATGGTTGAATTGTATATCCCTTATATATTAAGTCTTTATTGTAAAGCTGCGAAAGAAGCCACCATACAGATTCAATGTATTTATTTTCATAGGTTACATATGGGTTTTCCATATCAACCCAATATCCCATTTGGCGCGTTAAATCATTCCATAGACCAGTGTACTTCATCACTGCCTTCCTACAAGCTTGGTTGTATTCCTCAACAGTGATTTTCGAGCCAATATCTTCCTTTGTTATCCCAAGCTCCTTTTCAACTCCAAGTTCCACAGGAAGTCCGTGAGTATCCCATCCCGCCTTTCTTTCAACTCTCTTGCCATTCAGTGTAGCAAAGCGGCAAAAAATATCCTTGATAGTACGGCCCATGACGTGGTGAATACCAGGCATGCCATTAGCCGATGGTGGGCCCTCGTAAAACACGTATGGGTTGTTTTCTTGGCGAAGATCAACACTCGCTTTAAACGTGTTTTCCTTCTCCCAAACATCCAACATGTCGCTCGCTAAACTGGACAGGTTTAACGATCCTCTTTCAGGAAATCCTTTTACCATGCCGCGAAGATAATTACACCCTACTGAGTTTAAGCATATTTGTCATGCCAGCATCCTTAATTGGCATAGATGCCATGTGAACAACAAAATCCTTGTCCTTCACTTTGCCATCTTTGAATAAAATGTATTTGATGTCTGCTATTGTGTGATCGGTACTTACCATCTTTGAATAGTAGATTGCTTCTACACCCCAGACCAAACTCATTTGGCTTAATACCTGCTTATTTGATGTAAACATAAAAATGTGCGCCTTAGGTCTTTGCGAGCTAACTTGCATTGCAGTGTAGCCTGAATAAGTCATCGTAACGATAGCAGCAGCCTTTGTTCTTCTTGCAAGTCTACAAGCGTTGTAACATATTGAATCTGTGATAAATCTATCGTCGTCAGGATTGTAGGGAGGGCGTTCGTTGAATGCTCTATCATTATTCGCCTCCATGTTTTTGATGATCTGACACATCGCTTTTACAGCGTGAACTGGGTACTTCCCCACACTTGTCTCCGCTGAAAGCATTACTGCATCAGCCCCATCAAGTACTGCTGTTGCAACATCATTCACCTCTGCTCTAGTTGGGGTAGAGCTCTCAATCATTGACTCCATCATTTGGGTTGCAACAATCACTGGGCGTGAAGCAGATCTGCACTTATCTATAATCTCTCTTTGTAATAAAGGCACCTCTTCCATTGGAATCTCAACGCCTAAATCGCCCCTTGCAATCATCACCGCATCAGTTATTTCGATGATTTCATCCAACATTTCAACGGCCTCGGGCTTTTCAATCTTAGCAATGATTCTAGCGTGCTTTCCCTCAGCATCTATTCGCTTTCTAAGCTGCTCAATGTCGTTTGGGTTTCTAACAAAAGACAGACCAATCCAGTCCGCATTATGCTCTAAAGCAAAGGCCAAATCTCTTTCATCCTTTTCTGTAATACAAGGAAGAGAAATTTCAGTATCAGGAAGATTTATGCCCTTTCTAGGCTTAAGTACGCCTCCATAAATCACCTTACAAACAACTTCAGAGTCAGAATCAGTAGAAACCACTTCAACCTTCAACTTTCCGTCATCCAACAGGACTGATTCACCTGGCTTTACGTCCTTAGCAAAACTCTCATAGTTAGTGTAAACAACACCAGTAGATCCACTTTCAGCTCCTACCTTAATCCTTAGTTCTGCACCCTCTTCAAGATTTATTTCGTCATCTTCAATCTCTCCTATTCTCAGTTTGGGCCCTTGTAAGTCAACTAATATTGAAGTGTTAGACCCTAACTCTTCATCTAGCTTTCTAATATTTGAAATAGTTTGTTTGTGGGTTTCGTGGTCTCCATGAGAAGCGTTGATTCTAACAACGTTCATGCCTGCAAGCAATAGTTGTTCCAACATCTCAGATGATGACGTAGCAGGACCTATTGTCGCTATAATCTTTGTTTGCTTCGTAGGAAACAATGATGGTTTTGTAATACTCATAACTTATCTAATTCAAACATCGCATCTATAGCGCCTGAATTTTCAGGATTCACAGAAGTTACTAACGTAACGAGGTTTGATTTTCTAATTGTTTTAATAATCTCCAACTCCTCTTCCACACCTTGCCTAACTCTCAATAAGTAATCAAATGAAGACGCTCCACTAGCAAGAATGCCTTCAGGAACTCTATTGAGAACTAATGCTACATCAAAGCCAAAATCTTCATTCATATATCTATGGACAATATGCTCAGTTACCCCAGATTTACTTATGTTTTCAAGCATGCGATCATAGGAAAGTTGCCAACCGAACAATCTATTTAGTTCAAAGCAAAGTCGGTGACTCCCCACATGCGATCCTATTCCAAAAAGGGAAAAATCACACTCTATTTCCCAGTCTATCTGAAATTTAGGCATTTCACTAATATAACCTATTTAGAACTTTCTTCTCTTTCGAAAATGGTTCTCCAGCCTCTTCTAGCTGAATCGTGTTCTGCAATTTTCTTTGACCTACCAGTACCAGAACCAATGATTTCGCCATCAGCAATTACTTCAACTTCGTATTTACCCTCGCCTAATTCGTTATATTCTCTAACGACTTCGAATTTGAGCTCAACTTTATTTACCTGAGCCCAATGATGAAGCTTGCTTTTGAAGTCAGTAGTTTCATGGATTCTTTGGTCTATTCCATGAGCCTTTAGAACCATAACAACAGCTTTATACGTCTTCTCGTAACCATGGTCCTTGTAGATGGCACCAACTAATGCCTCAAGAGCATTTCCCACCATGTTGCTTCTGATATCATCTCTACGCATTCTCACGTCGAGAAGGTCTTCCATGCCAATGGCCTTACCAATTCGATTTAAGTTTTTTCTATTAACTACCCTTGATTTGCGTTGGGTTAGTAATCCCTCCTGTGCCTTTTTGTCTGATTTGTAGAGATAATGAGCGACGCATAAGTCTAGAACTGCGTCTCCCAAGTACTCTAGTCTCTCGTTACTTTTCTTGCCATTAACATCACCATCAATAGCTGAGCTATGCCTTAATGCTTCCTTGTAATAATGGAGGTTTTTAACCTTAAGATTAAAATGGGTTTTTACGAGTGCATCAATTTCGTCAGAGCGATCATCTCGCCTGAATAATCGATTAAGTAATCCCATAGATTAAGAGAATTTCTTGAATAACACAGATGCGTTGTGTCCACCAAACCCAAAAGTGTTAGAAAGCGCCGCCCCAACTTCTCTTTCGCGGGCCTTGTTAAAAGTGAAGTCTAGATTGGGATCTAATGCTTCATCTGTATGTTCAAAGTTAATTGTAGGTGGAACAATGTTGTGCTTAACAGCAAGTATACTTGCCATTGCTTCTATTGCACCAGCAGCACCCAATAGGTGTCCTGTCATAGATTTAGTTGACGAAATGCTCAAATTATAAGCATTGTCACCAAACACTTTTTGGATAGCTTGGGCTTCCGCAACATCACCTAATGGAGTAGACGTGCCATGAACATTTACGTAATCTACCTCCTCTGGCTTCATGCCTGCGTCTTCTAGAGTTGATAGCATAACATTTTTAGCCCCTAGGCCTTCAGGGTGAGGAGCAGTGATGTGGTGAGCGTCAGCACTCATGCCCCCACCGACCATTTCACAGTAAATATTTGCGCCTCTTGAAAGTGCATGGTCAAGAGATTCAAGAATTATTGCACCCGCTCCTTCTCCAAGTACAAAGCCTTCTCTAGTTTTATCAAATGGTCTTGATGCTCTAGTAGGTTCGTCGTTTCTAGTAGATAGTGCTTTCAATGCATTGAATCCTCCTATTCCACCTTCAGTAACTGCAGCTTCAGATCCACCGCTTACGATTACATCAGCCTTTCCTAACCGTATTAGGTTGAAAGCGTCAATAATAGCGTGGGTAGAACTTGCGCAAGCACTAACAGTAGCGTAGTTAGGTCCTCTAAATCCATTGCGAATGCTTATATGTCCTGCAGCAATGTCCGGAATCATCATTGGAATGAAGAAGGGCGAAAAACGAGGTGTTCCGTCACCAAGATAGAAGTGTTTTGCCTCATCCATAAAACTTTGGAAACCACCAACACCTGATCCCCAAATAACTCCCGCTCTGTCTGGGTCAATACGAGTTAGTCCCGATTCGTCTTCAACTTCAATTCCCTCAGCTACAATCCCTGCATCTTGAATGGCTTGCATTGAGCTTACCACTGCGTATTGCGTGAACAAGTCCATCTTACGAGCATCCTTGCGGTGGATGTGCTCTTGCACGTCAAAGTTTTTGACTTCACATGCAAATTTGGTCTTGAAATTGGTTGTGTCGAATCGAGTAATCAGAGCTGCCCCACTAACACCCTGGATTAAATTATCCCAGTACGTTTTTGGGTCATTTCCTAGGGGTGTTACTGCCCCAAGTCCGGTTACTACTACTCTTTTTAACTCCATACAAGAGTCAGTTAGTTACTAAACGACTATTAATTAGTCGAGTCTTCGATGTGCTTAATAGCCTCACCAACAGTGCTGATGTTTTCAGCTTGGTCGTCTGGAATAGCGATATTGAATTCCTTCTCGAATTCCATAATTAATTCTACTGTGTCGAGAGAATCGGCACCAAGATCGTTTGTGAAGCTTGCATCTGGGGTTACTTCGCTTGCATCTACTCCTAGCTTATCTACGATGATAGCTGTTACTTTTTCACTGATATTAGACATGGTCTTAGTATTCAATTTGGGGCAAAATTAGGTCAATCTTTAAGGTTCCAACCTTTTTAAGTAGAAAGTTTTAACCAAAAGGATCTTTACGTTTTGTAAATTTAAGAATTACAGCAAGTTACGGATAAAATACTTTTCTAATATTCCTTCAGTATTTCATCTAGTAGCTTCCTGCTGATATTTGGCACTTCACAATCTGAAGAGGGAAAACCAAACGGTATATTTGAATAAGCTCTCTCATTATCAGACCTTTCCAAAATTTTTATTAAAAATTCATAGGTGATGGGATGTGAATTAAAGCAACTAATCCTACTTCGTAAAGTGCGGTTAAAAGCATGACTACTTCAATTCCTACACTTTTGTTTACGTAATATTTTGTCTTTTCCCGTCTTCAACTTTTTCAAAAGAATGCTTGAACACTATTATTAGTCCATGAGTATTTTCAATAAATGGCTTTACGTAATTCGTTTTGAATTTCTTTTAATCCTCATGCCACTCATATCTCATCCTTGAGTGATAATTTGTGTACTCTTATTTCTATAAAGCTTTTCTTATTTCTGGATCTGTAACTAAACAAAATGTCCAGAGATGTTTGTGAGCACCTGATGGAACAGTCCCTGTTATCTCAATATACTTTCTAACTACATCTAGTGAAACTGGCTCAGACCAAAACTCTCGAACACTTTGTCTATTCTGCATTGTTTTCGTTCATGTCCTCAATGCGCGTTCGCATTTGGCCTTCAGAATGTCTATCAGGATTATATGGGATGAAATCCATTTAAGATCTCATTTTCTGCATCAACTTAGACGCGTACACAAAGTCATTCAGAGTGTCAGAAGAAGCCGACATCATTTCGTTATTATCACCTGCCCAAGCAACTTGGCCTTGGTGTAAGAAATGTATAGTATCAGATGCTTCTATTACACTATTCATATCGTGAGAGATTACAACGGTAGTCATGTTGTACTCCTTTGTAATGTCCACAATAAGATTGTCTATTACAATTGCTGTCTGTGGGTCTAGTCCAGAGTTTGGTTCATCACAAAAGAGATATTTGGGATTCATAGAAATTGCTCTGGCTATTCCCACTCTTTTCTGCATACCACCACTGAGTTCAGAAGGAAGTTTATTGTCTGATTCTTCGAGTTCAACTCTTCTTAGACAGTATTTCACCCTTTCTAGCATATCTGCTTCCGACATTTGGCTAAACATCTTTAAGGGAAACATTACGTTTTCTGCAACTGTCATTGAGTCGAAAAGTGCAGAACCTTGGAAAAGCATGCCTATTTCTTTTCTGATTTGGGTTCTTTCGTTGAGCGACATTGCTGTAAAGTTTCTTCCATCGAACAATACATGACCTGAATCTGGCTCTAATAGCCCAACGGTACACTTTGTCATCACACTTTTCCCCGAGCCAGAACGTCCCATTACAAAGTTGACTTTGCCTTGATGGAATTTGGCATTTACTCTGTTTAGGACTTCTTGTTTCCCAAATGATTTTGATATGTTGTATAGTTCAATCAAAGTAGAATTTGGGTTAGGACAAGATTAGAAATCATAATAATTACAGCTGAATACACAACAGCTTTAGTACTAGAACGAGCTACATCTAAAGCCCCACCTTCTGTGTAATAACCGTGATAAGATGATACTGAGGTCATGATTAAAGCAAACACACTTGTCTTAATCAAAGCGTAGATGACATCATAGGTTTTGAAATCAACTTGGACTCCGTATTGATAGTCAGTCATGCTACTTACTCCTGTTAGAAATGCAATCAAAGCTCCAGCAGCAATACCTAAAAACATACTGATGATTACAAGTATAGGTATGCAGATAAATCCAGCAATAATCTTTGGTAGGACTAGATGACCTGCGCTATTGACACCCATAATTTCAAGAGCATCAATTTGCTCTGTCACCCGCATTGTGCCTAGTTGAGAGGCGATATTCGACCCAACCTTTCCAGCTAAAATGATAGGAATTAGAGTTGGTGAGAATTCTAATATTGTTGTTTGTCTTACAGTAAATCCAATTGTATATACTGGAATCCATCCCCCAACTTGGTGAGCCGTTTGCAAGCACATAACAGCTCCCATAAAGGATGCAAGAAGAACAACAATACCAATGCTATCAATCCCAATAATGCTCATCTCTTGGACTAGCAGTTTGCGGAACATTGACCATTTATCTGGCCTGCGCAATACAGACCTTAAAAATTTCGTATATCTACCAATGTGGAAGATCGCCCTCATAATTGCTAAGGTACAAGCTAACTATCCCTAACTTCACCCCATGAAACAACGTTTTGTCACCGTACTATTGTTATCCATTTTTTTTGGCGCCCTTTTGAGCAGCTGTTCGAGTGGGAAATGTGCTACTTGCGACGCCTATAACAAAGTTGATATTTGTGTCAATGATTAATAAAAGAGAGGTTTTTGCTGTGATTATGGCGGGAGGTGTTGGGACTAGGTTTTGGCCTATGTCTAGGATATCTAAGCCCAAACAATTTCTAGACATCCTAGGAACTGGCCAGTCATTAATCCAAATGACATTTGCTAGATTGAATGCTACAATCCCAAGCGAAAACATCTTAGTCGTTACAAATGACATTTACCGTGGAGATGTTCGTGAACACCTTCCCTCATTACCAGAAGAAAATGTGTTGTTGGAACCATGTATGAGAAATACGGCTCCTTGTATAGCTTATGCAAATTCAATCATTTCCTCGCGAGTTAGTAATGCGGAAAATGTTGCAATTGTGGTTGCTCCTTCAGATCATTTGATTACAAATACGGATGAGTTTAACAGAGTCCTTGATTTAGCATTTAACAAATGCTTAAGTAATTCTAAAATCATAACCATAGGAATCAAACCTTCGAGGCCAGATACTGGATATGGATATATCAAATACTCTGGGAGCGAAGCTATAGCCGATGTTGTTGAGTTTGCTGAAAAGCCAAACAAAGAAAGAGCTTTAGCTTATTTAGAATCTGGTGATTATTGTTGGAACAGCGGAATGTTTGTTTGGTCTTTAGCAACCATAAACTCTGCTTTTGAAGAACATCTTCCAAATATGTATGCTTCTTTTAATTCTGGAGATAAAGTGGCTGATATTTACGATGGGTGTGAAAAAATTAGCATAGACTACGGTGTGATGGAAAGAGCATCAAACATCGTAGTAATACCTGCAGATTTTGGGTGGTCTGATTTAGGTACCTGGACATCGCTTTCAAATCATTTGGCCTTGGACGCAGATGGTAATGGAATTATCGGTTCAGAAGTGATGGCAACTGATTCTAAAAACAACATCGTTGTTGGAAGAGACGGTAAAACAATTGCCATCAAGGGCCTAGACAATTTCATTGTAGTTGACACAGAAGATGCGATGTTAATCTGCCCAAAGTCAGATGAACAGTGGGTTAAAACCTTAGTGAGTCAACTAAAAGACAAGAAGTAAAGGCTAGCTGCTTATCATATCAGAAGGCACAACCCAAGCGTCATACTCCTCCTCCGTTAAGTACCCAAGTGCAAGTGCTGCAGCTTTTAAAGTAGTCCCTTCAGTGTGAGCCTTATTTGCAATCTCTGCACTCTTGTAATATCCAATTTTTGTGTTTAATGCTGTTACAAGCATCAAGCTGTTATCTACAAGTTCGTTGATCTTCGATTCGTTTGCCTGAATCCCATCAACACAGTTTAATGCAAATGAAACTGCGCCTTCTCCAAGAAGTCTTGCTGATTCGAGAATGTTCTTTGCCATCATAGGCTTAAAAACATTTAGTTCGTAATGACCTTGGGCTCCTGCTACAGTTACAGCAGTATCGTTACCCATTACTTGAGCACAAACCATGGTCAATGCTTCGCACTGTGTTGGGTTAACCTTTCCAGGCATAATTGAAGATCCAGGCTCATTTGCTGGAAGTTGAAGCTCCCCAATTCCAGAACGAGGTCCAGAACCCATCATCCTAATATCGTTTGCAATTTTATTAAGCGAGACTGCAATTTGTTTTAGGGCACCGTGTGACTCAACAACTGCATCATGTGCTGCTAGAGCTTCAAATTTATTAGGTGCCGTCACAAAAGGATGTCCAGTTGAAGATGCTATATGTCCAGCAACTATTTCTGAATATCCCGTTGGGGTGTTAATTCCCGTACCCACAGCAGTTCCTCCAAGTGCTAGCTCACTTAGATGGGCTAGTGAGGATCTTAGAGCTTTTAATCCGTAATCTAGTTGTGCAACATATCCCGAAAACTCTTGGCCTAGTGTTAGTGGAGTTGCGTCCATTAAATGCGTTCGCCCAATTTTTACAACTGAATCTAAAGCCTTCGCCTTAGCATCAAGACTGTTTCTAAGTTGCTCCACTCCAGGAATAGTAGTTCCAACTATCATTGAATACGCTGCTATGTGCATTGCAGTTGGAAAGGTATCATTTGATGACTGGCTCTTGTTTACATCGTCATTTGGGTGAACTGGCTTATCGCCTTCACCAAGTTTTCCACCTGCTATCAAGTGACAACGATTTGCAATAACCTCGTTGACATTCATATTTGATTGAGTGCCAGATCCAGTCTGCCAAACGACAAGAGGAAATTGATCATCGTGATCTCCATCTAAGATTTCAGCACAAGCCTTAGAAATCAAGTCTTTCTTTGATTCATCTAGAACACCACATTCACAATTTGTGATGGCTGCTGCTCTTTTAAGATGGGCAAAAGCATAAACTATTTCTATGGGCATAGAAGCTGATGGTCCTATTTTAAAATTATTTCTAGAACGCTCAGTTTGTGGACCCCAAAGAACATCAGCGGGAACTTTTACCTCTCCAATTGTGTCCTTTTCAATTCTGTAATCTGACATATCTCTTGATTATTCAGTTGTTGCATTTGATGCTGCTCCGGCTTGCATAAGGTACGCTTTTAAAAAGCCTTCTATATCACCGTTCATAACCGCATCTACATTTGATGTTTCAAATCCAGTCCTTACATCCTTCACCATTTTGTATGGCTGCATGACATAAGATCGGATTTGAGAACCCCATTCTATTTTCTTTTTATTTGCTTCAATTTCGTCTCTAGCTTCATTCAATCTTGCCCTTTCTATTTCGAAAAGTTGAGACTTTAGGAGTTGCATTGCCTTTTCTCGATTACCCAATTGTGATCGAGTTTCTGTGTTCTCAATTACAATTCCAGTTGGCTCGTGCTTTAGTCTAACTCCCGTTTCTACTTTGTTAACGTTTTGGCCTCCTGCACCACCAGAACGGAATGTATCCCAACTTATATCTGCAGGATTTACTGTAATCTCAATCGAATCATCTACAAGTGGATAGACGTAAACAGAAACAAAGGAAGTATGTCTTCGAGCGTTTGAATCGAATGGACTAATCCTAACTAAGCGATGTACTCCGTTTTCACCCTTGAGCATTCCGTATGCAAAATCTCCTTCAAATTCCAGAGTGACCTGTTTTATCCCCGCTGGATCTCCTTCCTGTAGCTGTAGCTCCTTGATGCTGTAACCTGCTTTATCTCCATACATGCGATACATGCGCATTAGCATTGAAGCCCAATCACAACTCTCTGTTCCTCCAGCTCCTGAAGTAATCTGCATTACGGCATTGAGGCTATCCTCTTCTGCGCTCAACATATTTTGAAATTCTAGATCTTCAACATTTTGCAAGACCATTTTATATTCTGAATCTAACTCTTCTGGAGACTCCTCTCCTGCCTTCATGAACTCGTATAAAACGCTAAGGTCTTCAACTGAAGTGTTGCATTCATCAAATTTGGTAACCCAAGCTTTTTTCGATCTAATTCGCTTCATCACTTGTTCGGCGTTCTTAGAATCATTCCAAAATTCAGGATCGTGAGTTTGCTTCTCATCCTCTTGAACCTCCATCCTCTTCTCTTCAATTTGCAAGTAGCTTTTAAGCGCGTCTACCCTCTTTTGAAGTGCTTCAATTTGATCCAAATTCAACATAGGACAAAGGTAGTTATAACCTACTAAGAGCCCTCAGGATGTTATCCAATGTATATCCCCTGTTTTGTAGATATCTAATAAGTCGCTCTCGGTTTGTTTTATGCTCATCTGGATAAAGTGAAAATCTAGTAGAAATTGCTCTTTCTAAAGCATCCTCTAGCTCTTCAACTTCAATTTCCGAAAGAGCTTTTTCAATTAGATGAGATGGGCTGCCCTTTTTGATTAAAGTGTGATAGACTTTCCTTGGGCCCCAAGACTTGAGAGTAAAGTGATCGTGGATAAAGGCATTTATAAATCTTTCTTCATTTATGAAGCCCTCTTTTTCAAGAACTGATATAAACTGTTCGGCTTCTGAGGTAGTGGCACCGAGCCGTGAGAGTTTGGCCTTAGTCTCAAAGCGAGACCTCTCACATCTAGCGCACCAATGTCTTATTTTTTCTTTCCACTCCATATTTAGTCAAAGGTTGCTTTAGATACACGATATTTGCAACCGTCTAACTAAGAATTTTATAACCGTTATGCGGTCTGAACTATTGCAACGTATCCAAGATCTTCTTCAAAATGAGGATTTGGAGGCCATCCGAAAGGATGTGCGTAATGCTATCCAGTCTTTTAGGGCTTTGACACAGGACGAAATTCGTTCACAAAAAGAAGCTTGGGAAAAGGAAGAGCACGAACTAGATGAATCTTTTGTTTATAAACCAGCAGAAGAGGAAGAAAAATTTGAAGAATTAGCTATTGAGTTTAAAACTCGAGAGAATGCTTGGAAGGCAAAGATTGCTGAAGAGCAGAGAGCGAATTTGGGCTTGAAGCAAGGGCTTCTTCAAGAATTACGTGACACAATACAAGAGGAGGAAAATATTGGGAAGGCATTTGACTCATTTAATAAAGTGAGGGAAAAGTGGGATGTAATTGGTGACGTGCCGGGTAACAACTACAAGGAAGTTCACGACGAGTACTACAGACTTAGAGACGAGTTTTTCTACAACATCAATATTTACAAGCAACTTCAGGAGAATGATTTACAAGTAAATCACAAGATGAAAGTAGATCTGACTGAGAAGGCCAAAAAACTTGGGGAGATAGAGGATATCAAAGAGAGGGAAAAGGCAGCTCGTGATCTTCAAAAGCAGTGGATGGATATAGGTCCTTCTCCAAGGGAGACTTACAAAGAGATGGGGGATTCTTTCTTCAATTTAACTCGCCCAGTTTTTGATGAGGTTAAGGCTCATTATGAAAAAATGCGTGAGGGTTTTGAGGACAACAAAAAGCTCAAAGACGCAATTGTAAATGAGCTTAGGGAGTTGCTGGCAAGTGATTTTGGCGAGCCAAACCACAAAGCATGGCAGAAGCTAACTAACAAAGTCATTGACATGCAAAAGCGATGGAAGTCTATCGGTTTTGCCGGCAAAGAGCACAACGAAGTTCTTTGGAAGGAGTTTCGTGAGTTAGCAGATGTATTCTTCGATAAGAAACAGGTCTACTACGACAAGATGAAGGAAGAGGGCAAGGGAGCCAAAAAGGCTAAGCAAGCTCTTATTGAAAAAGCTGAAGCCCTTAAGGATAGCACTGATTGGAAGGAGACTACTCAAGCTATGCTACAATTACAAAAGGATTGGAAAAATGCTGGGTCATGCCCTCCAAGTGACGAACACAGACTTTGGCGCAAATTCCACAAAGCCCAAGACCACTTCTTCAACGCTAAGAAATCTCAATTTGCAGAGCGCAACAAAGAGGAAAAAGCAAACCTTGAACTTAAAAGAGAAATTCTCAAAAAAGTTGAGGCTTTCAAGCTAACTAAGAATAGAGCTGACGACTTAAATAAACTCAAAGGATTCTCTGAGGAGTGGAGAGCAATAGGATTCGTCCCAAGAAAAAACATGGACGAATTAGTAAACAAGTTCTCTAAAGCTATGGACACTAATTACGACGCATTGAGTGCAGATAGATCTGAGAGATCCGTTGCTAATTACTCTGATAGAGTTGAAAGACTAGCTAAAGGCGGAGCAAGAGATATCAAGAGGGAGCAATCAATTCTTCGCGATAAAATTAATCGTCTAAACTCTCGCATTTCTTCTACAGAGGAGAATATGTCTCGCTTCACTGGTAAAGGAGCCCAAAGCATTATTGACCAGGCAGAAAAAACCATCAAAGGTTATCAGAGGGAAATAGAAGAGATAAAAGCTAAGCTCAAACTTCTTAGAGAAGCGGCAGCTGAGCAATCAAACTAAGCTTACGAACCTGCTGTTTTTTTGTTGCATCCTTGGGAATGAGTGATGGCCTATAGCCATTTTCTCTAAGCCACTTAAGGTATTCAGGCAGTGCGTATAACAACCTTGGTGCAGATCTCTCACTATCTCTGAACACTACAATGCTGCCTGGTTGGGTTTGTTTGATTAAGTCATCAAGGCATTGCTTGCCCGATTTAGCTGTATCGTAATCTCCAGATTCAACATCCCAAAGCACAATTTGGGTTCTGGTAGCTAAAGCTTTTGCTTGATTAGGAGTAATCCTACCATAAGGAGGCCTGAAATAATCGGTCTTCCCTAATGTCTTCTCACACTCAAGGAAACTTCTATAATATGATTGCTGAGAAGTAGACCACCCACTTTCGTGTCCATGGCTGTGATTTGCCACCTCATGCCCATCATCCTTGAGCATTTTAACTATTTCTGGATGCTGTTCTGCGTGCTCCCCAACACAAAAGAATGTCGCCTTCAAATTACCTGCTTCCTTCATCTGCTCCGCAACCCAAGGTGTAATCTGAGGGTTTGGCCCGTCGTTAAAGGTCAAATACACCTTTTTCTGCTTTCCCTTGCTGGGTACTCTGCACAAAACTGACTTTGAAAGACCTGATATTGATAAATGTGTTTTTGAGAACTGCATTCAATTTAAAGACGTAGGTGCAACTATGTGGTTGCCTCTAAAGTCATAGACTGTAACTTTGTAAGATATATATCAAAGCACTATGGATTACGATTTTCTGAGGATAGAAAAAGAGTGGCAAGACGCCTGGAATAAGGCATCTAAATACAAGGTGGATGAGGTTGAGGGCAAGCCCAAATTCTACGTCCTCGATATGTTCCCCTACCCCTCAGGAGCCGGACTTCATGTCGGACATCCTCTTGGATATATTGCCTCTGATGTCATGGCGCGTTACAAAAGACACAAAGGATTCAATGTGTTACATCCAATGGGCTTCGATAGCTTTGGGCTCCCTGCTGAGCAATACGCAATCCAAACAGGCCAACACCCAGCCATAACCACTGAGGCAAATACCGATCGCTACAGAGATCAAATGCAGAAAATCGGGTTTTCATTCGATTGGTCTCGCGAGGTAATGACATCTGACCCTAGCTACTACAAATGGACTCAGTGGGTCTTTGGCCGATTATTCGAAAGTTGGTTTGATAGAGATGCAGGCAAAGCAAAACTTTTGAGCAAGTTGATAGCAGCATTCGAGTCAAATGGCAATTTCTCTATAAACCCAGCTTGTGATGATAACTGGTGGGAGGGTCTAGATATGGCCTTATTTCCACACTTTGGTGAGCATTTCGCAGGGACATTTACAGCAACTGATTGGAAGTCTTTTAACGAAGCCCAAAAGAATGCTATACTCATGCAGTTCCGCCTTGCTTACTTGGCAGACTCAGAGGTTAACTGGTGTCCCGAACTCGGAACTGTTTTGGCAAATGACGAAGTAAAAGACGGTCTTTCTGTAAGAGGTGGCCACCCTGTAGAAAAGAAAAAGATGCGCCAATGGATGATGCGCATAACTGCATATTCTGAAAGATTACTCTCTGGATTAGATGGATTAAATTGGACTGACAGCATCAAGGAAGCCCAAAGAAATTGGGTAGGAAGATCGGAAGGAGCGCTTGTTAGATTCAAAACTGCTTCAGGAGGAAATGTAGAAGTGTTTACAACTCGTCCAGACACCATCTACGGTGTTAGCTTCATGGTACTCGCTCCAGAACACGAACTTGTTTCTGAACTTACGACTGAAGAAAATCGCACAGCTGTAGAAGAATACATTGTTGCTGCTGGTCGCAAAAGCGAAAGAGAAAGACAAGGAGAAAAAGAAGTAACTGGAGTTGCTCTAGGCGGTTCAGTTTTACACCCATTGACTGGTGAAGATATACCTGTTTATATCGCTGAATACGTCCTAGCAGGCTATGGAACTGGAGCTATAATGGCAGTTCCAGCTGGTGATGAAAGAGATTGGAAATTTGCTAAACACTTCAACATAGAAATTCCAGCAATTTTTGAGGGAGTGGATACTGATGATGCAGTTTGCACAGAGGAAGGTGCTCTACTCACTGATTCAGGTGAACTAAATGGAATGTCTCAGAAAGATGCAATTTCAGCAGCTTTAGACTTACTTGAAGCAGGAGGATATGGCGAAAGAAAGGTGAATTACCGTTTGAGAGATGCTGTATTCTCTCGTCAGAGATACTGGGGTGAGCCGTTCCCAATTTGTTATGTAGACGACATCCCTCAACTTATCGAGGATGAGCTAATTACTTTGCCTTCTGTAGATGCTTACTTGCCGACGAGAGATGGTGAGCCACCTTTAGCTAGAGCTGCAAAAGAGGATTGGCCTGTGTTCAAAGGAGATAGAATGGAGACTAATACAATGCCAGGTTGGGCTGGTTCGTCTTGGTATTTCCTAAGGTATATGGACCCTCATAACACTGAAGTATTTTGTGATAAGGCCAAATCAGATTACTGGGGTCAAGTCGACCTGTACGTTGGTGGAGCAGAGCACACTACTGGCCACCTTCTATACTCTAGGTTTTGGACTAAATTCTTATGTGATTTAGACTTGATAGGATTTGATGAGCCTTTCAAGACAATGATAAACCAGGGTATGATTCTAGGCAGATCAAGCTTTGTTTACAGAGTTCAGGGCACTTCGCAGTTTGTGAGCTACGAGAAGCGCAAAGAGTATAAAACCCAAAGATTACACGTAGACATTAACCTTGTCGAAGGTGATAAACTAGACCTCGATGGATTTAAATCTTGGCGAGAAGAATATGCTGATGCAGAATTCATTCTGGGTGATGATGGCACATACACCTGTGGCCACGAGGTAGAAAAGATGTCTAAGTCTAAGTACAATGTTCAGACTCCAGATGAGTTAGTTGAGAAATACGGAGCTGATACTCTTAGATGCTATGAAATGTTTCTTGGTCCATTAACCCAAAGCAAGCCTTGGGATACTCAGGGTATAAGCGGCGTTCACAACTTCCTGAGGAAATTCACACGCTTAGTTAGTGCTGCTGAGGCCAAAAATGCAAGCGAAGACGAATTGCGATTGGTGCATAAGGCAATTGACAAGGTTAGTTCTGATCTAGAAAGGTACGCCTTCAATACCGTAGTTAGCGCCATGATGATTGCTGTAAATGAGCTTGGCGCTTTGAAGGCTGCATGCTCTAAAGCAGCTCTAAAGGATTTGATTATTCTTCTTAGCCCTTACGCTCCTCACCTTGCTGAAGAGCTTTGGAATAATGTAGGTGGAGAGGGGTTTGTGATAGATGCAATTTGGCCTGAAGCAAGCTCTCAATATCTTGTAGATGAAGAAGTTACATATCCCGTTTCTTTTAACGGAAAAGTTAGATTTAAACTCACCCTACCTGCTAATATGCCGGCTGACGAAGTCGAAAGTACAGCAAGAGCGGATGAGAACACTTTAAAACAGATGGACGGCCGTGAGATTCGAAAAGTCATTGTGGTCCCAGGCCGGATTATCAATATCGTAAGCTAGTCATGAAAAAATTACTACTACCCATTTTTGCTTTGTTATCACATGGTGCTATTGCACAATCTGATATCGAATTACTCCCGTACAATCCAGATTTTGATGGAGATGGAAATATTGGAGCACCCGATTTGCTTGGGTTTTTACCTACATATGGTGAGACCTTCCAACCAGAGGGCGTTTTGCCCGTTGAATTTGGGGGGACAGGTGAGACATCTGTTAACGGTATTAAATCAGTAATTGGAGTAACCGTATTTGAGGACATCACCCCTGCTGGACAACAAAATTCAGCTGGCCTTGTTCAAGGAGATGTCTTTGTTACAGGAACTTCAAGCCAAGGTGACGGATGTGCCGCTACTGGTAATTTCGCAAATGCAAGCGGGAGGTATAGCATTGCTTCTGGACATTACAGCAATGCATCAAACCAAAACTGCAGTGCACAAGGTATTTGTTCTCACGCAGAGGGCGAAGGAACTACTGCTATATCTACTGCTGCTCACTCTGAAGGAATGTTAACCACAGCTCAGGGTACTGGTTCACATGCTGAAGGTTTTCAAACCGAAACTACGGCCAACTATTGTCACGCAGAAGGATACCAAACTTCGGCAACCAACACAGCATCTCACGCTGAGGGTTGGAACACAGAAGCAAGCGGCCTGTATTCACACGCTGAGAATAGAAACACAATAGCTAATTCTACATGTGCTCACGCTGAGGGTGAGGGCACCTCTGCTCTTGCAGACGCTGCACATTCAGAAGGCTTCCAAAGTGTAGCTACTGGTTTTGCCTCTCACGCTGAAGGGTACCAAACTGAATCTATTGGAAGTTATTCTCACGCTTCAGGAAGGGGGTCTATTGCAACTGCAACTGCTAGTGCTGCTGTTGGATATAATGTAATTGCTGATCAGCAATACTCTACTGCTGTAGGGCAATTCAATGAAGCAGACAGAGTTGGCACTTTATTCGTTGTTGGTTCTGGTGAAAGTGAAGAAATGAGAGCTAATGCTTTCGAAGTAAGTGCAAATGGAGCCCTTGTAAATGGCGATTTAGAAGTAAGTGGAAGTATAAGTATGGATGGTGTAAACCTATTGCAAATCATTGCTGGGTTGCAAGAGCAAATTGATCAATTACAGGCTGAGTTGGACGGCATGTTAGGTGGAGAGTAGAGGCTTCCCGCCAGGATTACCTCGCTGGCGATCGGTGAACCTTCCTCGCTACGAAACAACATTTTAAAACTCGCTACGCGAGATAGAATAATCCACAACCCAATACAAAAAAGCAAGCTGTATGTTTTAGCTTGCTTATTATTCTTCAAGACTTTGTCTTATTTTAAAATGTCGTATTTGTTGCCCCACCAGGACTCGAACCTGGAATATCTGAACCAAAATCAGGTGTGTTGCCATTACACCATGGGGCAAAAGCGTGCGCAAAGATAGCAAAGAGAAAGTAAATTGCACCTCATATGGAAGTTCTAAATCTAATTAATGGAAGTCATCTCCCTGCAAAAAGTGGAGATTGGCTTGATTTGATTGACCCAAGCAAGGGCAAGTCTTACGGAAGGATACCTAGGTCTAGTGCTGAAGATGTTAATCTAGCAGTTAAGGCAGCTAGAAACGCCTTTGAAAGTTGGAGCACAATGAGTGCAGATAAGAAGTCAGAATGTATTGAAAAGCTTGCTGATAAAATTCAGGAAAATGCATCTATGTTTGCTGAAGCCGAATCGAGGGACAATGGAAAGCCTATAGGTTTGGCCTCAACAGTTGATATCCCCAGAGCAGAAAAAAATCTGAGGTTTTACGCTACTGCGATAAAGCATTTTGCATCTGAGTCGCATTATGTGGAGGGCGTAGCTATCAATTACACTTTGAGGAAGCCTCTTGGGGTTGTTGCTTGTATTTCACCATGGAATTTACCCCTTTACCTATTCACTTGGAAGATAGCTCCAGCACTTGCTGCTGGGAATTGTGTGGTGGCCAAACCCTCAGAGGTAACTCCCGCAACAGCCTACCTCTTGAGCAAATGGGTTAAAGAAGCAGGCTTTCCTGATGGGGTGTTAAATATTCTTCACGGACTTGGAGCAGAAGTTGGAGATGCGCTTGTAAACCATGATGACATAGCCGCTGTAAGTTTTACTGGAGGAACTTCTACTGGAGCTCGCATTGCTTCTTCCGTTGCACCAAAATTCAAAAAGTTAAGCCTTGAACTCGGGGGCAAAAACGCAGCAGTGATATTCGCAGATTGCGATTTTGATGAAGCCTTATCAACTACACTGAAATCTTCTTTCGCTAATCAAGGCCAAATCTGCCTCTGCGGTTCTCGCATCCTAGTAGAAAGATCTATATACGACAAATTCAGAGACGCTCTCATAGAAAAAGCATCAAGAATAAAAGTTGGCGATCCCCAGGACCCCTCAACTAGGATGGGAGCAATAGTTAGCGAACAACACAGAGAAAAAATCCTAAAGCATATTGAAATCGCAAAAGAAGAGGGAGGAAAAATTCTTTGTGGAGGATTTGCAACTCAGCCCGAAGAAATTGATGAGCTTAGTGGAGGTTATTACATTCAGCCAACCGTTATTGAGGGTTTGGGCTCAGAATGTCAGACAAATCAGGAGGAAATTTTTGGGCCTGTTGTTACAATTCAACCTTTTGATAGTGAGGATGAGGCAATTGAAAATGCTAATTCAACAAAGTATGGTCTCGCGGCATCAATATTCACTAACGACCTTAAAAAAGCACATAGAGTAGCAGGAAATCTAGAAACAGGTATAGTTTGGATTAATTG
>Ga0160422_10000045_pt1 | contig 59510 bp, 87 predicted proteins | sample Fk160mmetaG_FD_108192 | JGI IMG/M metagenome (GOLD analysis project Ga0160422, IMG submission 108192) | Marine microbial communities from the Central Pacific Ocean - Fk160115 60m metaG | ecosystem: Environmental > Aquatic > Marine > Oceanic > Photic zone | place: The Central Pacific Ocean... | reverse complement strand
GTTCGTACTAGAATTATGGGAGTGCAGACAGATCAAAAATTACAACAAGCAAATCGTATTAGAAATTTTATGAACTGGCAAACTCAAATACAAATGCCAGAGTATGGTCCTGAATTAGATCGTCTATTGTTTCATGTAGCTTTATACGGATCAGCATTTAAAAAAACTTATTGGGACGTTACATTGAATAGACCAATGACTCAGTATGTAAAAGCTCAAGATTTTTATGTAGATTACTATGCATCTAATTTAGAAACGGCTGAAAGATTTACCCATAAATATTCTATGTCCACTAATCAAATTAAAAAACTACAAGTGGCTGGAGTATTTGCAGATATAGATTATTTAGAAGATCTACCTATCGATGAAAGTGCAGCACAAGAAACAGCTGATGAAGCTGTAGGTGTTAGAAAGCCTTCACAGAATTTAGATAGAGTAGAAATTTTAGAAATGCATGTCGATATAGATTTGCCTGGCTTTGAAAATGAAGATGGTATTAAATTACCTTATGTAGTTTACATGACTACAGATCAAAAAGTTTTTTCTATTAGAAGAAACTGGAATCAACAAGATCCTCTAAAAAGAAAGAAACAATATTTTACACACTATACTATGATACCTGGTTTAGGTTTTTATGGTTATGGTTATTTACATCTTATTGGTGGCCTAACAAAAACGGCTACTTCTTCACTACGTCAGCTAGTAGATGCTGGCACGTTTGCTAATTTACCAGGGGGCTTTAAAGCGCACGGTTTGCGTGTCTTAGCTCCAGATGAGCCGATTGCCCCTGGTGAGTTTAGAGAAGTTAACGCACCTGCAGGTGATTTAACAAAAGCGTTACAACCTTTACCATTTAAAGAACCATCATCTACATTGTATAATTTAATGCAGTATGTAACAAATGCTGCTAAAGAATTTGCAGACGCTACAGATAATATTGCTGAATCAGGAAGTAACTACGGTCCAGTCGGTACTACTTTAGCTTTACTAGAACAATCTAGTAAACTATTTGCTGCTGTACATAAACGTATGCATGAATCACAAACTAAAGATTTAAGAATATTAGCACGACTAGATCATGAATACTTACCTGAAGTTTATCCGTATGAAGTAGCGGGTGGTGCTCAACAAGTTTTAAGAGTAGACTTTGATTTAAAAAGTATTGATGTAATACCTGTATCAGATCCTAACATGCCGACTGAAGCGCATAGACTTGCTAAGTTAAATGCTATTATGGAACTAGCAAAACAAAATCCTAGCATGTATAACATGCAATACATTTCACAAGAATTATTCTCGGCTATGGGTGTAGAAAATCCACAAGCTTATATGAAGCAAGCACAACAACCTTTTAGTGGAGATCCTGTTACAGAGAATATGGTAGCATTAAAAGGAGGGGCACTACAAGCTAGGCCTGATCAGAATCACGATGCACATATTATTACTCACGGAACTTTCTTACAAAATCCTATGTACAAATCTAATCCACAAGTACAACAAATATTGATGTCACATATACAAGATCACTTAGCTCTTAAGTATAGACAAGAAATGGCTCAGATGATTCCAGATCCTCGTATGCAACAAATGGTAATGTCACAACAACAGTTGCCACCTGAGTTAGAAAATCAAGTAGCTCTAGTTGCAGCTAACGCATCTGATTCTGTTTTACAGTTAAACGAGGCTAAAATGAAAATATTAGAAGGTGAGCAAAAAGATCCTCATATTGAAATACAAGAAAAAGATTTAGCATTACGTGCGCAGAAAATGATGAATGATTTAAAAATTGAAGAAGATAAGTTAGCTCTTAAAGAAGCTGAAATGATTATTGATGATGAAAACAAAGATGATGATCGTAAACTAAGATTAACAGAAAAAGCTATGGATGTTGCTGCAAGAACAGGCGCAGACAAAGTTATGTTAAAAACTGAAGGCGACTTATGATTTGGTTAATTTCTGCCATGCTATGGCATGTTGATATAGACGGTCCAACATACAGCACATACTCTGAAAAAACATTTATTCAGAAAACAGAATGTTTAGATTATGTATTTTGGAATAAAGCAGAATTAGTTTATAAACTTGCAGAAGTGCACGGCGAAAGAGATGGAAAAAATTTAAAGACCTGGGCATTTTTTTGTGAAGGTAAACAATTAGAAGAAGTATGAAAAGGTTAGACGTAGATGAAAACACCGCAGTCTCGATGCCAGTTCGTAATTTACTCACTATCATTGGCGCTTGTCTTGTGGGTGCTTGGTTCGGCTTTGGGGTTTTGGAGCGACTTAATAGTATAGAGTCAGATCTAAGACTAATGCATAAAGATTTAGAAGCTGCTAACACTTTCATAGATTCCGTGCCCAAAGGCGGCATGGTCAGTCCACAGGTCCAGGAGCTTTACATGCTCGTGGAATACCTTGGTGAAAACGTAGATAAGTTAAAAGAACAAATGGAAGCAGAGATACCTATGATATTAAAGAATGATATGGTAATACAGTTTCACGAGGAAAGATTAATAGACTTGGAGTCAAAAGCAAATGGAAACCATTAAAGTTGTATTCGCAATACTTATGATACAGAACGGCTCGACAGTAGAGATGGTGCCAACAGAGGGCCTTAGCGACTGTCTCAAGCAGAAACGTATTATCGCCAGAAATATCGGAGAAGAACAGCAGGGAATATACATGCAATGCAAAGAAGTAAAAGCAGAAGTGTATGAAGATATGGGTCGATTAAAAATTAAAAAGATTATAGAATGATAACAAGAGGACAAACTGGAATGACTACAAAAAGAAAACCAAAAAGTAAATCTAAAGTCAACGAAGCTGGTAACTATACTAAACCAGGAATGAGAAAGTCTTTGTTTAACAGAATAAAAGCTGGAGGCAAAGGAGGCAAACCTGGACAGTGGTCAGCTCGTAAAGCGCAAATGTTAGCCAAACAATATAAAGCTAAAGGCGGCGGTTATAAATAATGGTAGGCAGAAGAGTAAAGCCAGTCAGAATAAACAATGAATGGATAACTTCTACTTACAAAAACTTTCCTATAGAGAGGTTATTAAGGAATGAAATCAAAAATAAAAAAAATAAAAAAAGTAATTAAAGGTTTGAAGAAAGCATCTAAGACGCATGCAAGTCAAGCTAAATCGTTACAAAGTGCAATAGGTAAAAATGGCAAAAGATCCAAGAGTAGGAACAGGTAAAAAACCTAAAGGGTCTGGCCGTAGATTGTATACGGATGAAAATCCAAAAGATACTGTAAGTATAAAATATGCAACACCTGCAGATGCAAGAGCAACAGCTGCTAAAGTTAAAAGAATTAATAAACCATATGCTCGTAAGATACAAATACTTACAGTTATGGAACAAAGAAGTAAAGTGGCAGGAAAGTCACAACAAGCTGCAATAGCTAAGAAAGCTAAAGAAAGTTTAAGGAAGAAACATGGCAATAAAAAAAAGTCAACAAAGTCTTAAGAATTGGACTAAACAAAAGTGGAGAACTAAGTCTGGAAAGAAATCTTCTAAGACTGGAGAAAGATATTTACCTGAAGCAGCCATTAAAGCTTTATCCCCTGCGGAATATGCCGCTACAACTAGGGCAAAAAGAAAAGGCACAAAGAAAGGTAAACAGTTTGTAAAACAACCTAAAAATATTGCAAAGAAAACCAGGAGATATAGATGAGTAAAAAAGATTCAAGATTAGCGAGAGCAGGAGTATCTGGGTTTAACAAACCTAAAAGAACTCCTAATCATCCTAAGAAGTCACATATAGTGGTGGCTAAAGAAGGAGATAAAATTAAAACTATTCGGTTTGGTCAGCAGGGAAAGAAAGTGGGGACATTATCAGGAACTGCAGGTAAACCAAAAGCAGGGGAATCAGCTAGAATGAAAGCAAAACGTAAATCATTCAAAGCAAGACATGGTAAAAATATAAAGAAAGGTAAGATGTCTGCAGCTTATTGGGCTGATAAAGTTAAGTGGTGATCAATGAAAGTATGTATAGTTAATCCAGGCAGATGCGGTGGCACTGTTGTCTTGGCTAGTTTAGCAAACAAACTAGATAATTTTTTAATGATTTATGAAATTACTAATCATAAAGATGGATTAAACGTACTTAAAGCAAATCAGAATATTATTTTTAAATATCAATTTTTGTACACCCTTGCTCCATTAAAGGGGGCAGATAAATACATTATAGTAGATAGAAAAGATCAAGACGCTTGGATATATAGCACCTATATGTCTGCAGTAAATTATCATTGGCACGGATCTTTAAAACATACAACAGATAGATTTTTTAATCAAAACGATTTTAATATAGCAAAAGATAATCTTTCAAATTTATATAATAATTATTGGATACCTGAAAGAGAAAGATTGTTAAAAGAAGAAAAAACAGATATAATATGGCAAGAAGATATTAACATTACAGAAGATGTTTATATTAATTTGCCCCCACGTAAAAACATTAAACTAACTCCTGTTTGGAGTCCAACATATAAAGGAACATACTATGGCTTATCTTAATCATAACATTCCCCCTTTTTCAGCATACATAAGAAACGAATATCTCTTTGATCATACAAAAGGACATGGGGATTTTACGTTCTGCGATGTGCATTGTGTAGCATCTTTGGAAAGACGAGCTTTGTTATTTGAGTGTTTATTACCTAATGGAGTTAATTGGACTCGTAGACCTATACATTCTTTTGTTTGGAAGAAAGAAGCTCCTAAACATGATTTAAATATACACCAATATTGGGATTGTTTTTCTCCATATGTTAATGTACAAAGACGAAATAGATTAGCTAATTGTAGAGCTGAGTTAGTAGACTTTAAAGGTGAAAAAAGAAAAGGCACATATATGTTTACTATTGACTGGGCTTGGGAAGATAAGTCTTCTTTTTTAGATACTAATTTTTCTGAAGACCCTGAACACAAGTGTGCTCACATGTTTAGAATGGATGAAGGTACTTTTTTTGCTTATCCTAATAATAGAATTATTTGGTATGATGATGCTTACATGGAAAAAAGATTAGACAAAAATCCAGGCTATCTAATAGATCAAACATTTTATACAGTTGAAAATACAAGAGAAGATTCGTGGACAGACGACTCATACATGACTCAATTTGAACGTGAGAAGTGAAGATCTTTTTTGATCACATAACAGGCAAGTTAACACATTACGATTTAATATACTCTTTAATACTTGCACAATTTGAGCCAGAAGAATATGATTATGCTTTAGATAATGGTTGGATCCCTCTGTCTTGGTACTACACAAAACTTGATGGTCAAACATGGATTAACGCTAGAAGCTGCAGATTAGATTTAACTAAATTTAATTTTAATAAAAATAAAAGATATAAGTTAAAGAATAAAGAAATAACAGTTAAAGTATTTGACGATTTAACTGAGGAGTTGGTAGAAGTACTAGCATCTATTTATAGAAAATACATAAGACATAAAAAGTTTTATGAAAAAAATAATGAAGAAGAAAGTGAGGAGTTTTACAGAGATGACCCTATTGATTGGAGATATTTCGTTTACTATCATAATGACAATCCTATTGCTTTTACAGAACTTATAACATATAACAAACACTTGATTACAGGGCAATTTGCGTGGGATTATGAAAATCCTAAATTAGGTATGGGATCGTACGCTACATTATATGAGATTAAATGGGCAATAGATAACGGATTCGATAAATACTATTTATCATATGCCTATGAAAATAGTAGTTTATATAAATTACATTATGATGGGTTTGAATTTTGGACAGGAAGAAAATGGTGCACAGATAAAACTATCTATGAAAAATTATGCAAGAATGATGATAGTGTTAAAGACTTAGTTGATTTAAATGAATCTCAGGAAAAGTATTTTGAAATACTTGACAAAGAATTATAATGAGTATATAATTAGCTTAAGATCGCCGAAAGGGATTGAAATTTAATTTTGCTTAACGGAGGAAATTATGATTAGATCATTAATAGATTGGGAACCATATAAACCATTTACTATAGGTTTCGATTCATTCTTGGACAGACTCACATCCATTGAAATGGACTCACCGAGTTATCCACCATATAACATTTACAGAACTGGAGACTTTACATATTCTATTGAAGTTGCATTAGCAGGCTTCGATAAAAAGAATATTGACGTAACCTACGCTGATAATACTTTAACTATCAAATCTAAAAAACAAGAAGACAATAAAGATACTTTACACAAGGGTATTTCGCAGAGAGCTTTTACCAGAAGCTTTTGTCTAGCTGAAGATATAGTTGTTAAAGATGCTAGGTTTACTAACGGTATGCTTTGTATAGAATTAGAAAAGATTGTACCAGAGGAGAAGAAACCTAAGACAATTAAAATTAAATAATTAACGTGCCCCCTGACAGGAGATCAAATGAGTGTACATGCATTTAAAAATAGAATAGATAAGGTATTAACTGATGCTATTCAAACTAATCAAGAACAAGTTTCTAATGGAGCTGCTGAGAATTTTGAAACCTATAAATATTTAGTAGGAGTTTTTCAAACATTAGTAGATATGAAAGCCAGAATCCATGATGAATATATTAAACAAATCAAAGCAACAGGAGAAGATAATGAAGATAATTGATGAAACTCTACCAGAACCATCTGGTTTTAGAATACTTTTAAAACCGAGGGAGATACAAGAAAAGACAGCAGGGGGCATTATATTAGCTGATATTAGTAAAGATCATCAGGCTTTACAGACTAATGTATCAAAAGTATTAGCTATGGGAGCTGACTGTTATACTGATAAAGGTAGCCAATGGTGCAAGGTTGGCGACTGGGTATTAACTGGAAAATATATTGGGCACAAATTTAGATACAATCAAGAAGAATACTGCATAATAAATGATGATGAAGTTATTGCTGTAGTTCCTGATCAAGATAAAGTTTCTGCCAAATAGACTTGCAAGTCGCAAGAAATTAGCGTATAATAATAACAATTAACAGCGTTTAACGTGGGTCGCACCCAAAGGAGGTCTGATATGATAGACAATGAGCAAGCAGGACAAATCGAAGAACTAGAAGATGTAGTTATAGATTTGGCTGAAGATGAAGGCGAACAGCCTGAAGAGACTAGTGATACTGAGTCTCCAATCACTGAAGAAGTTAAAGAGGAATCGGATACAAAAGAAGAGACAAACGATCAGGAAGAAATTGCTGATGACACGTCTGAAGAAATAAAAGAAGAATCTGAAGAACCTGAAACAACCGAAGATGACTCAAAAAAAGTATTCGGCAAGAGGGCTGAAAAAAGGATAAAGCGTCTTGTCGCACAAAAAAAGGAACTAGAAGAAAAACTCAAAGCCGCAGAGGATGAGAAATATTCTTTACAAGCGAAGACAGATCAATTCGCTAGAGCATCTGCTCAAAACGAATTGGATTCAATTAATAACTATATTGAAGGCCTATCTAGCCGAGAAGAACAAGCCTTAACTGCTTTGAAGATTGCTAAAGAAAGTGGCAATGTTGAAGAGGAAATCAAAGCAACTGATACTTTAGCTACTGTTAAAGCTGAGACACTTGTCGCTAAACAGTACAAGGCACGAGCAGAATCTCGTGTACCTCAAAAACCTTCTGACAATGAATCCAAAGAAGAAGCAGTTGCTGAACAACCACAAGCTCAAAGAGTGCCTGATAGAAGAGCGCTTGATTGGCAAAAAAGAAATAAGTGGTTTGGGGGCAATGAAACTTCAGACAGAATCATGTCACAGGCTGCAGTTCTAATTCATAAGGAAATAATAGAAGATGGTATTATGCCTGATTCAGATCCAGATGAATATTATGCAGAACTTGACGCTAGACTTAGATCGGAATTTCCAGATAAGTTTAAAGTGAAGGGAGCTAAAAAAGTTCCAACAGTTGTAGGCGGAACACGTGCAACCGTCGGCACATCCAAAGTTAAATTAAGCAAAACGGAAGTTGAAATGGCTAATAGACTAGGGGTGGACTTAAAAGAATACGCACGCCAAAAACAACGCCAAAAATCGGCGGGAGGACAATAAATGACAAAAGCAACTCAAAGTAGTCGTAAAACACGGGCTTCGACAACTCGTAAAAAAACTTGGGCACCTCCAGGCAAACTTGATGTAGGTCAAGAACCACCTGAAGGTATACACTATCGTTGGGTCAGACATGAATTATTAAATAATCCTGATGACGCAAATGTGAATAGTAGAATTCGTCAAGGTTATGAGCCAGTCAAACCAGAAGAATTAGGAGTAGCAGCTCCTGATGTTTTGGATAAAGGTAAATATGCAGGCACAGTTAGATCTGGGGATCTTATCTTAATGAAAGTTCCACAAGAAATTGTAGATCAACGTGATGCATACTATCAAGATCAAAGTAAGAGAATGGCTGCAGCATATAATCAAGACTTAAAAAATGCTTCTACAGATTCAATGCCTGTCTCTGATGAGTCTAAAACAACGTATAGTACAGGTCCAAGAACAACTAAGTTCGAAGATTAGAATTTATCCAATTCTGGTCTTCTTTTTTATAAACAATTTTTTTCAAAGGAGAAAATTATTATGGCTGGATTTGGGCTATCACCCGTAAAACACATCAAAGGTGGTGTTGTCCGTTCTAATAACTTCACCGACGGAAACGGTTACAAGATTGCAGCAACTGCACCAACTGCCTATTTTGAAGGCGACTTGGTTACGTTGTCTGCTGGTTTACTTGTAACAGACATGGGCGCAGCATCACCAGGTGCTGTTGTCGGTGTTTTCTGGGGTGCTGAATATCAGGACAACTCTACAGGCGACGTGAAATTTGTGAGATCAATCGCAAGTGGAACTGTTGCTAAAGCAAAATACAAAGCGTATGTCTATGATGATCCAGATGTTATGTTTAAAATTCAAGCAGACCAAGCAGCAACTCCAATTACGGAAGCTGAAGTAGGACACAACTGTCAAATCGTTGCTAGTCCAACTGGTTCTGCAATTACGCATAAGTCTGGTTTAGTAGCAGATTCAAGTACTGCAGCAACTGGCAATGCAGGTTTTCCATTAGCTATCTTAGGTAGTGCGGAAACTGACATGAGCTACACTGCAGCTGGAACTACTATGGACGTACTCGTTAAAATCAACACTCATCAATTCGGCATAGCTGCTGGAAATGCTGGGATTTAATTTAGGAGGAATAACAAATGGCAATTACTAGAGGTCAACTCCTCAAAGAATTAGTACCTGGCTTAAATGCCATTTTCGGAACCGAGTATTCTCGTTACGAAGATGAAGCGTCAGTACTATACGATCAGGAGTCATCAAACAGAGCTTTCGAAGAGGAAGTACTTTTCCCAGGATTTGGAGAAGCGCAAACTAAATTCGAAGGCGCAGGCGTAGCATACGCTCAAACAGGGGAAGGCTGGGTAGCTCGTTACACTAACGAAACAGTTGCTCTTGCTTTCGCAATTACTGAAGAAGCTATGGAAGATAACTTGTATGACAAATTATCTACACGTCTAACAAAAGCTTTAGCACGATCTATGTCGGCTGCTAAACAAACTAAAGGTGCAACAATCTACAACGATGCATTCACTGTTTCTAACGGTGGAGATGGACAACCATTGGTATCCAATGCTCACCCACTACAAAACGGCGGCACTGCATCTAACAGACCAACTGCATACAGTGACCTTTCTGAAACATCTTTAGAAAGTGCACTTATCGATATCGCTGGATTTACAGATGATAGAGGTCTACCAATTGCACTACAAGCAAAAACCTTACACATACCAAGACAATTGGTATTTGTAGCAGAGCGTCTGATGGCATCTCCATACAGACCTGGCACTGCAGATAATGACGTTAATGCCATTAAATCTACTGGAATGATTCCAGGTGGTTACTTTGTTAACCATAGATTTAATGACCCTGACGCATTCTTCTTGAGAACTGACTGCCCTAACGGCATGAAAATGTTCCAAAGAACTCCAGTGGCTACAAGCATGGAAGGTGACTTTGAAACTGGTAATGTAAGATACAAAGCTAGAGAAAGATACGTTTACGGTTTTTCTGACTGGCGTGGTGTCTACGGTAACAAAGGAGCTTAATAAGCTTATACAAGGGGGGCTTTCGAGTCCCCTTTGTTCTTGGATTTAACAAATTCTACTGACTGACCAAGCAGACGATATAGAGACAGTAGAAAAATAACTTGGGACTATAGATTCCCAGAAGGATTAAACATGGCAACAACAACTTTTTCAGGCCCGATTAAATCAGGCACAGTAAAAGCTACAACTGGAACAGCAGTTGGAGAAAAGAAAAACACAGGCACTGTAGCTTGTCAACAAGTTTCAGTAAAAATAAATCATGACGATAATGTAAGTGGTTCAACAGGTATAGTTGTACCTGCAAACTCTATGATATTTGCAATTGAGTTTTTCACACAAGAATTATTTACAAACTCAAACACAACAGAATTAGATGTCGGAACTTCATCTGACCCTGATTTCTTTGTCGATGGTGCAGCAGTATCTGCTACAGCAACAGGAGGTATCACATCTCCAGCTGCTCATGCTAGATGGATTAATGTTGGAACAGAAGACGTAGAAATATTTGCATCTATGGTAGCAAACTCAGCTAGTGCAGGTGAATTATTTGTTGTAGTGACTTATATACAAGACGCTAACGTATCGTAATAAAATAATTTGAGGAGGCTTCGGCCTCCTCTTCCTAGGAGGATAATATATGGGAATTTCATTCCAAGGTGATGCTAATTCGACTAACATAGCAACAGGTGCAACAGGCACTAGTGCTACTAGTGATGGTCAAAATACAGCAGCACACAGACAAAGACTTTTAGCTCTTTTATTAACAGCAGGAAGTAATACAGCTACGGCAACTATATATGATGGACAGTCTAATGGCGGAACTAAAATATTAAAAATATCTGCAGTTGCAAACACTAGCACACATATCAATATCCCTGATCAAGGTAAAGTTATTGATACAAATATTTTTGTAGAAGTTACAGGCACGTCTTCAGAAGCTACAGTATTCTGGAATTAATATGGCTACTTCACAATCTAATAAAGAAGCCATAATAGAAATAAAAGGCGAACTAAAATTATTGCATCAAAAAATAGATCTTATGAAAGATAATCATCTTGATCATATGGCTAAAGATATTGACAGATTAACTAAATTTGTTTGGGTAGTTGGTGGTACAGTATTTGCACAAATGTGTTATTTAATAGTTCGCTCTTTAATGTAAGGAGGACATATGGCTACTTCAGGTACCCATAATTTTAATTTAACACTTGATTCCATCATACAAGAAGCGTATGAAAGATTAGGTGATAGTGCAAAAGGTGGATACGATCTTGTAACCGCTAGACGTTCATTAAATTTATTAATGATTAAATGGATGAACGAAGGAGTAAATCTATTTACTTTAGATCTAGAAGATACAAGAATGACTAATGACCAAGATCATATTACGTTTTCATCAAGCAAATACTCTGATGTTCTAGATGCTTCTATAAGTGATACTAGCGATTCAACAAATGTTAATGATATACCTTTAGAAAGAATTAGTTATTCAGAATATTTATCTATTCCTAATAAAGCTACTAAAGGAAAACCAATTCAATATACAGTTGAAAGAAACGCACAATACAATTCATCAGGAACTGCAAGTCACAAAGTTTTTTTATGGCCTGTGCCAGATAAAACTTATGTAAGTGGTGGACAAACTATAAGTGCTTACACATTTAAAGCATGGATGATAAAATATCCTGATGATGTAGGATGGACTGATACAGCTAGTGGACAAGCAACAGTAGGCGGTCCATACATAGACTATACACAAAACGCACAAATACCAAAAAGATTATTACCAGCATTAATTAGTGGCCTTACGGTAGAGCTAGCTAACAAGCTTCCTGGTTCTGTTGATATTCAAAGACGACAAGAACTAACAGCGATTTACAACGAAGAATGGCAAAAGGCACAAGAAGAGGATAGAGAAAGAGCAGCATTTGTTGTTACCCCATCAGTGCCTTATATTTAAATTATGGCAAGATATTCACGAGGAAAACGAGCAGTATTAATGGACGATATATTTGGTCGTAAGATCAAATATAAAGACGCTAGAACTCAATGGGATGGTAAACGAGTATATAAAGGTGACTTTACTCCTAAACATCCTCAACTAGAGCCTCAAAAGTACATGAAGTTAGATGGCACGGATGCTCTAAAAGATCCACGTCCTGATAATGATGGAGCTAATCAAACTGTCACTATTGAATTAGGATCTTTACATGGTAAGTTTTCTGGCCAAATGGCAATACAACCACCGCCTCGTCCACCACAATTAGGTTTAAGTTTACTTGATACTCCTGTCACAGGACTTGAAGCCACTGCAGAATTTACATTAACTTCTAACCAATTAAACTTTATTGAGGATGCTCCAGGTTTTGGAATGACATCTGGCCATGGGGTTACAGGATTATTCTTTAATTTTACAGAAGTGCCACCATCTCAACATGCAACAACTTCACAAGGAACTGTTTCATTTAATTTAGCTGAAACTCCAGATGGATTATCTGCTACTGCATCAGTAGGTACGTTACAATTTAGTGCACAAGAAGACGCTGTAGGCGGATCTGCTACAGCTCAACAAGGAACTTTAGAATTTAATGCAGTTGAAAATGCAATAGGATCACAAGCAAATACATCTCAAGGAACAATAACACCTGCACAAATAGAAGAAGTTGGAGGACAACAAGCATCATCAGGTCAAGGATCTATAGTATTTAATTTCGCAGATCAACCAGATGGTATAGCTGCAAACTCTGCACAAGGTACTGTTGGATTCTTAGTCGGAAATACTATTGTACCTGATGATCAAGAAGCTACAGCTCAGCAAGGTACTCCTGGATTATTACAAGCTGAAGAAGTTTCAGGTATTGCAGCAACAGCATCTGAAGGAACTGCAAGTGTAATTCTAAACTTTACAGAAAATGTACCAGGTTTAGGTATGACCTCTGCTCATGGTGGTTTAGGATTTAAGTTTAATTTTGTAGAAGTACCTCCTGGAATACAGGCTGCTTCGCAACAAGGAACAATAGCTATTAATACGGCACATCCTGTATCAGGGTTGTCTTCTACTGCTGAACGTGGTACAATAGCTGTAGCATTCCCAGGGTATGGTTTAAATCCTTGGGGTCATGGAAAATGGGGTCAATAAATGAAGTTTACGTACGTAGAATTAAAACAAGCAATACAAGATTTTACAGAAAATGATGCAACGGAATTAACTACAGCAACAGGATCAGGTATAGCTCCTATTGATGTTATTATCGGATTAGCTGAAGAAAGACTATACAGAGAAATAGATTTTACTAATGCTCAATTTACAACTACTTTGACAATATCAGCTAATTCAAGCACCGTTGCTGTACCTCAAGATTTGATATTTGTACGATGGATTAGAACTCAAAATGGTGACTGGGTATACGAAAAGGATGAATCCTTTATACGAGAGTATTGGCGTGCCCCCGCTACCACATCAGGTGATGACCCATCATACTGGGCTTTTAGCAAGACTAATAAGAATTATACGTCTTCTAATAGACACATGAATTTTTTATTTGCTCCAACCCCTTCGGTTGACAAAACCGTTGAGATCAGTTATAATATACAACCAACAGGTTTATCGTCTACGCAGTCGAATACTTACTTAGGAGACTATTGTGGAGATGCTTTACTATATGCTTGCTTGCTAGAATCAGGTAATTTTATGAAGGTTGATCAAATGCAAATGCAAAGGTGGCAACAACTATATGAAAGAGCTGCCCAAACATTAGCTACTGAAGAGCAAGTAAGAATGCGAAATTCTACTCTAATGCAGGGAGAATTAAACGAAATGCAAAGAACAACAAAAAATAGATACTAATTAAAGGAGAATCTAAATGGCAATTACATCAGCAATAGCAACTAGTTTTAAAGTTGAGATTTTAAAAGCTGTCCATAACTTTACAAACAGTTCTGGAAATACTTTTAAAGTAGCTCTTATTAAAGCAAACGCTTCGCAATCAGGTACTTATGGTGCTGCCACAACTTCTTATACAACTGTAACTGGTAACTCAGATGAGCTTGCTAATGGTAACGGATACACAACAGGTGGTTATGCTTTAACTAATACTACACCTTCGTCTTCTGGTACTACAGCTCACTTAACATTTTCTGCTAACGCACAATGGACATCAGCTACATTTACAACAAGAGGATGTATAATTTATAACGACTCAGCTACTGGTGATCCAGCAGTTATGGTTATTGATTTTGGAGCAGACTATTCTGTAGCAGGTGGTACATTTGAAATACAATGGCCTACTAACGATGCGTCAAATGCGATCTTAAGAATAGCGTAAGGAGTTAAATTATGGCATCAACTTGGTCAAACTTAGGTTTGCGATTAATGGCTACAGGTGAAAATGATAACACCTGGGGCGCACAGACTAATGATAACTGGAATAGGATGGAAGATTCTACAGACGGTTACATATCTGTAGCACTAAGCTCTACAACGCATACTGCAACATTTACTACACAACCGACATCTTATGCTTCTGAAGAAGGAAGAAAGCGTGTCATTAACTATACAGGTTCTCCAGGGGGCACGTGTACAGTAACACTTCCTAATATTGAAAAGGTGTTTGTAGTTAGAAATAATACTGACCAGTCATTAATATTTACTGCAGGAACAGGAGCACAAACAGTGACTCTTGCGTCTGGCTTTGATGCTCAAATTTATGTAGACGGATCTGATGAGGTTCATAATTGTTTTGACCAAATGACAGGTTCGGTTCCTACAACTTCACAAGTAGTTACAGCATTATCAGGAGCCACACTAACAGGTGATCTTACATTTGGAGGGGCATCGGCTAATATAGTCTTTGATAAATCTGACGATGCTTTAGAATTTGCGGATGATGCAAAAGCGACATTTGGAGATGGTGGTGATTTACAAATATTCCATCAGTCATCAGATAATGCATCGATAATAACTGAGTCTGGTGCTGGTGCTTTAGAAGTAAGAGCTTCAAACTTAGCTCTAAATAATGCTGGTGCTACAAAAAGTTATGTAAACTGTGTAGATGGTGGAGCAACTGAATTATATCACGATGGCAGTAAAAAAATAGAAACGACTAGTGGTGGAGTAACTATAACAGGTGATATAGCTAACGCATCAGGTGACTTTACATTAGATCTTGCAGACGCTTTAATTATTGATGTTGACGGTTCAGATATTTTCTTAAAAGATGGTGGTACACAATTTGGAGCTTTCAGAAATACTAGTGGAAACTTATTTATTCAATCAGGTTCAACGACTGCTGCTACGTTCAGTGGTGCAAATGTTACGTTTGCAGGCACACTAGCGTCGGGGGCCATAACTAGTTCGGGCGACATCACAGCGTTCTCAGATGAAAGATTAAAGACAGATATTAAAACAATTGAAAGTGGTTTAGATAAAGTTTCTAAAATGAGAGGTGTAACTTTTAAAAGAGATGGCAAACTAAATAGTGGTGTGATTGCACAAGAGCTAGAGGAAATAGCTCCTGAATTAGTTAAAACTGCAGATGACGAGATGGGTACCAAATCAGTTGCTTATGGTAATATGGTGGCATATCTTATTGAAGCAGTAAAAGAATTAAAAGTAGAATTAGAAAACCACAAAAAGAATTGTCACTGTAAGGAGGAATAAATGGCTTTACCTAATAGTGGCCCACTCTCTTTAGACCAAATTCACGTTGAAGCAGGCGGAAATAGTGGTAGCACCGCAAGCATAAACGATGCAGACATTCGTGGTATGATTGGAAAATCAGACGGTGCTCAAAGTTCTTTTAGTGATTTTTATGGTGCTTCTTCATCAGTAACTATTAATCAAACTATTTCAAATAGCACGAACAACTATAACATGGCCAGTAACAGAGGGCCTACATATTCCGCAGGAGTAACAAATTATACATTAACTATTAATCCTGGAGTAACAGTTGGAACTAATTCAACAAGTTCTACTTCATTACAAACTGGTTCACCGTGGAGTTCTGGAGATACAATCATAGTAGAAAATTATGGTAGTGTCAAAGGTGGCGGAGGTCCTGGCGGAGCAGGCGGGAGTTTATCTACTCCTCAAAACCTTAGCGGACCAAATCCTCAACACATTACTCCTGGAGTCGCAGGAACTACTGTAAATGGAGCTGCATTTAATGCAGCGTATCCTGTCACTTTTAAAAACTTCGGTTCTATTTATGGAGGCGGAGGCGGAGGGGGCGGTGGTGGCTCTAGAAGATTTGCAAAAGGTGGTGGTAAAAATACAAGCCTTTATCAAGTAGGTAAAGCAGGCGGTGGCGGTGGAGGTGCTGGTGTTACTGCTGGTACTGGAGGTCCTACCACAAATGCAGGTGAATCTCTTAATAATGCACCAGGGACTGCTGGATCTGCAGGTTCTGCTAATGCAGGCGGAGCTGGAGGAACTGGGGCTATGCAACCATCAAATCCATTTGATAACATGGAAACATTTGGGCAGACAGGGGGCAGTGGTGGTGGATTAGGTTCCGATGGTGCTGCAGGGAATATAAATCCATTTGGAAATGCAGCAGGAGATCATCAAAATGTTTTTTCTAATGCCGCTCCTGGAGGAACAAGAGGTTTTATAACTTCAAACTCTTCATCAATAACATTTAATCCATCTGGAACTCAAGGAGGAAGGACATCATAATGAATCAGAATTTAAAAAATAAAAAATATAAAGTACATGTAGCAGATTACAACCCTGAACAAAACAGTTTACTATGCTCATTTTCGAGTGATGAAACAAGAAAAGATGCAAAAGATTATCAATCTTTTAATTACGATTTAACTATGTACAAAGACATGACACCTGAAGATATTATAAAAGAAATAGCTAAAGGTGCTCCAACTATTTGTGAAGAAATAGAAAATAAAGAAAAATATACAATTGATATAGAAGATGATGAGATATTTCAAAAACTTGAAAATAAAGATTTTGAATTTACACATGAAGAATTATTTCCTACTCTTTATCAAGAACCAATGACCTGGGCGGAAAGAGCAACCAAGGCTGCAGAAATATTAGAGACAGATCCTGATTATGATTTTGGTGCAGGGCCTGGAGTTATACCTAGCATGGCTCCTACCCCAGATGAAATGTTACAGGAAAATACTGCACAACAATTAGAAAGTCAAAGTCCCTTAAGAGAATCTTTAGATTTAGATCCTATACGGGATGAAGTTAAGCCATCTATAAAGAGTGAAGAAGTATGACAGTAATATTTGAGCCATTGCTACCTGCTATAGCAAAGTTTGATGATAATTTGCAGGTGTCATGGGGAAGTAACAATCCACCCATAGATGGTAATGGTAAAGGTTCTTTATTTTCTAGAACTGAAAAATGGGAAAGAGCACATTTAGATTTGCAAGACCCACACCCAACATATCCTTTAATTCAACAATCTCAACAAACCCATGTCTTAATACAAGGTAAATCTAGAATTACTTGGAAATGGATTGCGGATGATAATATTCAAGATGCAAATGTACAACAGTTTATGAATTACTTAAAAGGTTCTTCTTTTAAAGAATTAATATATGATGAAAACTATGATGCATTTGCTAAGAGTTATCACATAGATATTGAATATAAGTATGCTTATAGTGATTGGGATCAAACGCCTTTGTTTTATGATATACCATGTTCAGGAATATCAGTTGAATATTTATCAGATGATGTTGAAATGCTATGTATTATGAGATTATCAAATATAAAAAATTGGACATGTGTACAAAAAGATTTAATGCCAAATGAGGAAACTGATGTTTCAAACGATGGAACTTATTGCTATATCATAGCTGGGGGCAAAGTTAATATAAATGGCGAAGAGCAAAAGCATCCTATATCAGTAAAAAGATTAACATCAGAAAATGCAACATATAAAAATATAGCCGACAAACCAATAAAGATATTAAAATATTATAGATAGGTAGCGTAATGAGCGCATTATTAAAATTATCACCACCATCACCTGGGATAGTTACTGAAGTTTCTGACTATCAAGCACAGATGAGATATACAGATGGAGATCTTGTAAGATTTAGAAATACCTTTCCTGAAAAATTAGGAGGGTGGGAACAACGTGATGCGTCTATAGGTTTTACTATTGAAGGAACTGTGAGAGCATTATTGTCAGGCATAACTAATTTAGGACAAAGGTGGATTATATACGGTACTAATACTCATGTTTATTTAGAAAGCGGCGAAGCTTTTTATGATGTTACACCTTACAGAACAGCTACTAATGCTTTAACAAATCCATTTACAACTGGCTCAGCAGGATCTAATGAAGTTACTGTGACTTGGGCATCTCATGGTATTACAACCACAAATCCTGCATCAAGAGTTATCATATCTAGTATTGGATCAGGAACAGTTGATGGTGTTACTATTGCACCTGGAGAATATTTAGCTACTGTTATTAATGCTAATTCATTTACTATAACTCCTGTAGCAGGCACTGGAGCATCTATTTCAGGAACAGCTAGTTCAGGATCTACATCAGGTGGAGGGGCAGTAAACATTAGAGCGTTAACAAACAACGGGCCAGATGATAGCACAATAGGTTTTGGTTTTGGTGCAGGAACTTATGGGTCAAGTACTTGGAACACTGCTAGAAGTACAGGTATTGCACAAAACACACGAGTTTGGTCTTTTGACATGTGGGGCGAAGATATTGTAGCTTCTACTGGAGATGGTACAGAAGAAATATATTATTTCGATATGACAAATGTTACAGATAGAGGAGTTACTCTTTCTCAATATGTTACAACTCTTGGTCTGCCCACTACTGGTATACCTTCAAAAGTAGGACGAGTTTTAGTTTCCACACCAGACAGACATCTAATTGCTTTTGGATGTGAGCCTGAAGGTAGTACAGATTTTGATCCATTAACAGTAAGATTTGCATCTCAAGAAACTTTAAATATCTGGAATGCTGATGAGTTAAATTCAGCAGGTGATCAAAGATTAGGAACAGGTGCTGAAATAACTGCTGTTAGAAAGTCTAAGGGGCAACTATTAATTTGGACTGATCAAGATTTATATGGTATGCAATTTATTGGCCCACCATTTACATTTGCTTTTACTCAACTAGGTACACGAGCAGGAGCGTTATCTGTAAATTCTCCAGCAACTGTTGAAGGTGTAGCTTACTGGATTGGTGAAAATAATTTCTACGTATATGATGGAACAATTAAAGTGTTACCATGTCCTGTACATAATTTAATTTATGGAGGATTAAGGCCAGATTCAACAGTAAAAGAAACATTAAGTATGTTACAATCTCAGAAAATTTTTAGTGCACAAGTATCTAAATACAATGAGATTTGGTGGTTTTATGGAGCTGACTCAACTAACATAACAACAGACATAACCACACCTGCGACAGATATTAATAGATACGTAATATATAATTACGTAGACAACACTTGGTCAATTGGACAGTCGTTAGTAAGAACTGCTTGGGAAGATAGTGATACTTTTAGCACTCCAATAGCCGTTGACTTATCTGGAGTTGTCTACAATCAAGAAACAGGATTTGATAATAATGGTTCTGCTATGACTTCTTTTATACAAACAGGATATTTTAATGGTGATGAAAACGGAGATCAAGTTTTCTTTATGGATAGAATTATACCTGATACAACATTTGCTGCAGGTGATACTATTAAGACAGAAATAAACACTAAGCGATATCCTAACGATGCAAACGTAGTTACAAAAGGACCTTTCTCTATAAATTCTACACAAGGTAAATTAGATTTTAGAGCAAGAGGTAGAGCGTTTCAAGTAAAAATATTTAGCGATGCAACTGACACACAATGGCGATTAGGAACTTGGCGTGTGCGTGGACAACCAGATGGTACTAGGTAATGAGTTTATATAGTAAAGGAATATACCCAGAATTATCTGTTGAAGAAAGAACAAATAAAACTATTCTGGCTAGAACATATGACGCATTAATACAAGCATTAAGATTAAGGGATAACTCTTTAAGCCCTATACCAAGGCGCTTAGCAGATGATACAGAACAAAAATCTATGAATTGGTTTTTAGGATAATGGCAATAAAATATGAAATAGTAGGAAAATCACTAACGTCTACTTCACAGACTAGTTTGCTGACAGCTCCTGCTAAACAACAATTAATAATAAAATCTATTAGGGTTTCAACTATGGGAGTATTTACTCCTTCAGTGACCTTTGAAGTAACAGACAGTTCAGCGTCTGCTACATACACAATTGAACGATTAAAAGTATTAGTAGGAAATCAGACTATAGAGTTATTAACTCACCCGTTAATACTAGAAGAATCAGATATATTAAAAGTAACTTCTACTTCCACAGATCAGCTAGATATTGTAATCAGCTATATGGCAGTAGCTCAAAATGAATAAGGGTGCCCCCTTGCAAATAGGGGACATATAAGGTATAATATAACCATGGATAACAGCCAAAAGATGGACGTTACAGGTCCAGTACAACCTAATGATATTGTAATGCGTGCCTCTGAGATCGGGCAAAGTATGCCTGGTATCGGAGCTTTAGCTTATAAGCAAGCTAGAAAAGGGGCACAAAAAGGAGTCAAGGGTATACACATGATTCCTGAATCTAATAATCAAAATGTAGATTTTATGAATATAGCTCGGCAAAATGTAAATGCACAGCTAACTGGCATGGCCAATACAGTCGAGGCAGCTTCAGCTCCTCCTGGTCACATGCTGGCTTTTATTACACCACAAGAAGCAGGAATATTGAAACTACTTGGAGGTAGTGGTGAAATGACTTCATCAGGAATACCTGCATTTCCACCAAGCACTCAATCAGGGCCTGGAGCAAATGTCGGTCCTAGTAATAAAGATAGAGAAGATCGTGGTGGCAACAGGCCTAATATGGCTGACATTGCAGGTCCTTCAACTCCTTCTACTGATACGACATCTAGTGTTAGTAAAGACGATAAAGGTGGAGGAGGATTAAGTGAAAAAGAAATTAAAGAACGATTAAGAAACCCAAATAGATTTGCCCCTGAAGATGTGAAAAGTGCGATAGATCAAGCTAATGCAGCAAGCATGAATACAGCAGATGCTTTTGGTAATAAACTTGGTGGTGGTAACAATGAAACTTCTAAAAGTTTAGCTGTTAGAGATATGATGATGAATGCAGCTGGCTATAATCCAAACATAAAAGGTTATGATAATCCTTTTAATCAAGGCATGAGCTTAGATGTAGGATACGGTGCATACGATAAACTTATAGGCAAAGGATATACACCACAAGAAATAGCTAGAATGAAGTTTGATCAAAGTAAAGGGTTATTAGGAGATATGAAGTTTAACGCTACTTTAGATGGAAAACCTGTTGGAGCGTTTAATATAAATAAAGCAGGAGGATTCCTCGATAATGTATTTGGTAGAGGTGGTTTTACTTTTACTCGTGATTACATGGATCAAGGGAACCGTGGAAGAGATAGAGATAACAGAAGAAATTTTGTAGAAGAAATGATTGACCAAGAAGTGGGCAGTGGTGCTGGTGAAACTGGCGACTACTTAGATCCGAGTGAAGCGTACTTACCATCAGATTATACTAGTGATAGAATAACAGAAGGTGACTTAGTTCCAGGTCGAAGAAGATTTATGTTAAGAAGAGATGGTAAAAAAATTCCTGAAGGCGATAGTTTAACTTTAGATGAAATAAGAAACTATGCAATGGTAGGTGGTTTTAATTTACTAGAACCATTTAGTGAGTATCAAGCTAGAAGAAGACAATATTACGGAGCACCTGATTTTGGTCAAGGTACAGACTTTGATTATTCAGGCTCAACATCAGGAGGTGGGTAATGGCACTATTTGATTTTTTATTTGGTGGTGGACAATCTGCTCCTGCAGTTCAATCGTCAGGAATTCAAACTACTGATATACCTACATACGTAGCACAACCTTCAGCTCAATTAATTGGCGCAGCAGCAGATGTTGCTTCTGAAGATTATGTATCTTATGCAGGTCCAAGACTTGCTGGTTTAAGTCAAGCAGAACAAGATGCAATTGCACAACAAAGAGCACAAGCAGGAGAAGGATATGGTGCGGCAACAGCAGGTATTACGACATTAGGTGGTGCTGACCAATTCTTATCAGGTGCTTCAGGCACTCAAGGTTTAGTGCAAGAAGGTGCTAACTTGTTAGGACGAGGTGCATCAAGTATATCAGCTGCTGACATACAGAACTATATTAACCCATATGTAACTCAAGCTTTAGATCCTGCAGCTAGAAGATTACGAGAAGAAACGCAAAGACAACAAATAGCAAATGCTGCAACAGCTGCACAGACTGGAGCGTTTGGAGGTAGTAGGCAAGCTGTTCTTGAAGGGATAACAAACAGAAGTTTAAGTCAGGGTATTAGTGATTTATATGCAAAAGGATATGGAAGTGCTTATGAGTCAGCTTTAAAAGCTGCACAAGATGATAGAAAACGTGAAGTGCAAGCAGGAACATCTATGGGTAGTTTAGCAAAAGCTTCAACAGGCGCTGCTGATTCAATGCGTAACATTGGACTAGCAGAAATTACTGGCGCAGCTACTAGACAAACTTTAGGTGCTGCAGACGTTGCTTCTCAACTAGGAGTGGGGGCACTAGAAAGAGGAGTAGATCAGCAAGCTTTAGATATTGCATATAGTGATTTCTTAAAAGAACAATATTACCCTAAAGAACAATTAACATTTATGAGTGGTATCTTACAAGGAGCACCGTATCCTGTAACTACATACACTCAAGCAACCGCACCAGGACAAGAAGGTCCTAGCGGATTCTCTCAACTATTAGGCTTTGGACTTAACGCAGCTAGTGTAGCTGGTGGTCTAGGCTGGACACCATTTGGATAGGATAAATTATGGCAGGACCAATGTCACCTTTTTTAGATTTGTATAAAGACGACGAAGAAGAAATGCAATATAGAAACCCTTATTCTTTGACTCCTATAGTAGAGGGTGGCATAGAGCAAAGGCAATATGAAGCAGATTTAAGAAAACCAAAATTTGAATACACTCCTACTTTTTTTGGAGAAGACAACAAAGGTGTAGCTCCTGGCTACTATGATAATATTAATACATTTATGGGAGGCGAAGAACAAAGACAATCTGAAGCCGATTCAAGAAAAAAACCTATGACATATACCCCTACACGTTTTGAAGAGGTTGATGTATTTCCAATCAAGCGTTCTCCTGAAGCAGCAGCAGCTTTTGATAAAGAACAAAAAGCTATAGCTAAACAAGAAGCCTATGAGTCAAAAAGTTTCTTAGAAAAAATGTTTGATAAAGATGTCAGAGAAGGTGAATCTATTTCGAATGCCGATAAAACTTTTGCTAGTATGAATGCACTAAGTAGAAGATTACTAGCGCCTAGAAATCCTGGAGAATATCGTAGCTTACTTGGAGATATAGCATTAGGATTAGATGATGCAGGTCAAGCAGTGAAAGCTTTAGAGACAGAAGCTTACAATAAAAAGATTGCTGAAGAAGACAGGGCAACGGATAAAGCGGCTGCAAATTTAGAAGCATTATTTAAACAAGCACAAATTAATGAGGCGACAGCACGAACAAGCAAGACGATGGCAGATGAACAAAAAATTTATGCAGACATGAATATAGATCAGTCAAAAGAATATAGAGCAGGTCTTACTGATGCAGCTGATATAGCTGTAAGCCTTAGACAAGCATCTTTACTTGACCCAAGTGCAGATCAACCTTCAGATCTATTAACAAATGATGCTAAGAACGCAATGATAGTAGTTCAAGGTGAAAAGGGATTAAAGCCAGGAGATGCAGGCTACGCTGCAGCAGTTGCCGCTGAACTGATAAAAGGCTATAGTTTAGACCAGCAAAAAGCAATGTTAGAGGCGTTAAGCTTTGAATACATTTCAATGGTTGAAGATCCAAGTTTACAACAACAATTAACCGATATAAAAAATTCTCTTGTTATGAACATGGCAGGAGCACAAGGCTCTGGGAGTTCAGGTAACACTGTAAGTTACCAATCAGGAGTATTGGACAATTAAACCTAAGAGAGTTCGCTCTCTGAATACAATACGTAAGGAAACTAAAAGTGACAAATATTAATTATGACTTCATAGAAAGTCTAGAAGGTTTTGAGACAAGGGGTTACGTACCAGACCCTAAAGGATCTAATTCAGGAGTAACTATTGGCTCGGGTGTTGACTTAGGAGCAAGGAACATTGATGATTTAAATAAATTAAATTTACCTGAAGAATTAGTAAATAAATTAGAACCTTATCTTGGTAAACAAAAAACAGACGCTAAAAAATATCTTAATAAAAATCCATTAAATCTTAGTGACGAAGAAGCACGGCTTGTTAGTAGAGCTGTTCAATCAGATATGGCTAATAGTCTTGCAAGAAAATGGAAAGAAAAAACTGGTCAAGATTTTTCTGAACTATCAGAAAATAAAGCAACAGTAGTTGCCTCAGTCGCTTTTCAATATGGCGACCTTGCTAGTAAAACTCCTAACTTTTGGGAGCAAGTAACTTCAAATAATTGGGAAGCTGCTCTTGCTAATTTAAGAGACTTCGAGGACAAATATCCCACTCGTCGAAACAAAGAAGCAGACTTTCTTAGTCCTACACTACCTATACGCAGACCCATCGAGTCTAGACAAGAAGGTGGCCCAGTAGAAGCGGGCAAACCTTATCTTGTTGGCGAAGCAGGACCTGAAATTATTATACCAGAACAATCTGGAACCGTAATACCAAACAATCAACTACCATCACCATTTAACGCTGCTTTTGATTTTGGAGCTTTCTCCAATCAATACGCACAATTGTTTCCAGCAGAATCTGAAGCTGTGCCAGTTGTTGAAAAACCAAAAATGAAGTACATAAAGTTTGACGACCCAAGAGCACCTCAATTTGCTGTACCTGAAAATCTATCAAAGGAAGACATGCAGAAATATATGAAGTCTCCTTTCGTTGAACAAGAGATGTTTAACAAAGGTTACTTGTATAAGTATGGTTTAGATCCTGTAAGATATGATGATCCTGCAGATTTAGACGATTGGAATTTTACTGCAGGTGCTAAGTCTGGCTTTGATAATTTAAAAGCTATTGGATCTGGTGTCTTATATACTATGGCTGATTTATTTGATAATGAAGATGGCAGAGAAAAGTTTTCTAAAATGGTCTCACAGTATAATCTCGACTCAGGTGTGCATATGTTTAAAGAAGGGGAAGAGGGGCAAGTTGATTTACGTATAACCACTATAGAAGATATGTTACAAGATGAAAATAAACTTGGATCATTTTTAGATTGGGCAGCTTTTAACATGGGAGTTGGTGCAGCAACTATGTTGCCATTAATAGGGGCAGCTGTTGTTGGTGGAGGTGTAGGAGTTGCAATAGGAGCACCTACTTTATTTACAATAGGGACCTCACAAATAGGACTTGGAGGATTATCTTTCTTATTAGGTTCATATGCAATGGGTGTTGGTGAAGCGACTAACGCACAATTAGAAAGATCAGGAGATTCTAATGCAGCCATATCCATAGCCGCAGGTATTCCTTACGCTGCTGCTGAATTTGCATTTGGTGCAAGTTCTCAAATTGTATCAGCATTTGCTAAGAGAGGTGGTTTGACTGGCGCAAAAAGTCAAATGAAAGATTTAGTAAAAACTAAATTTAATAAAGTAGTTACAGATCCGTCTATTATAAAAGAAGTATCCAAAGGTGTAGCGAAAGGTTTTGCAGGAGAGGCTACCGCCGAAGGATTGCAAGAAATTATTACCTCATCTGCTGCAGAGATTGGAGCAAATGCAAGTTTAAAAGATTTATATAGCACTCCAGAATTTTGGAAACAAGTAGGAGAAGCTGCTGCAGCTGGTGGTGTTGCAGGTTTTGGTATTGGGGCAGTGCCTGGAGCAATAAATTACGCAAAACAAAGTAGATCAAAAGTTGAAGGAGCCTTTGGTATAGGAAAAATAAATCCAACTGAAACTGAAACTATAAAGAAAACAGGAGCTACGGTTGGTGATACTGTAACCATCGAAGGAGCTTATCAAGCAGATAATCCTGAATTTGAAACAGATGGCAATCCTCCAGAGTTTACCATATTGGGTGAAACAGTTAACTTGGATGGATCAAAAAATATTGTACTAAGAAGCAACACAACTAATACTATTCAATTATTAAACGAAAAAGATGCAAGTAAAGTAATTAAAGTAGAAGAAAATCAAGTTGATAAACAAGACAAGGACGTAGAACCAGAGTATTTAGAACCAGAAAATATACCTAGTGAGGCAAGATTAAAAAGAATTGTAAAAGAATTAAAAAGAAGAGGTTACAATCCTACTGAAGTAATCAGAAATGCATTGGAAGCAGATAAGCTTAAGTCTAAAGAAGACTGGAAAAGGCGAAGAAAAGAAATAGTTGAGGAACAACAGAACGAATACAGACTAGAAGCACTAGCGGGCATAGGATACAGCAAACCTGCTTTTGTAAAACCTTACGATGATGCTATGAATAAGGGAGCTATAGAATCTGGAGAAACTACAATGGATGCGCTTCTAGAAAAAGATTGGATAGATTGGAGTAACATTACATTAGATACAGCAGTAAACAATGGAGATCCAAATGTTATAACACCAAAACAACAAGAACAATTGACTAAATTAGGATACGACAATGGAAAAAACGGTAGGGATTTAATAGAAACACATAGGAGAGATTTCACACCAGTTAAAGATAATCCTAACATTAATAGAGGTAGACAACGAATACAGGAAATTATTGATCAAGGCATTCCATATGAGCCTATGACAGTAAGTACAAGAACTTTAGTAGAAAGTCGTAGGGTGCCCCCTTTAAATCAGCGGAATGATCAAGAGTTTGAAAACTTAACACAGCAACAAAAACTAGCAGACTTTGAAACTGCAAAGGTTGATGAAGAAATACAATCGTTAAGATTACAAAAAAGAAATCTAGATACAAAAGATCCTACGTATAAACAAAATATAAGAGATATAAATATTCAGATAAACGATTTACAAACTCAAAAAGAAGCTAGAGTATTAGAAGCGTCAAGTGCTTTAGGAAGAATAGATGCTATAGTTGATATATTAAATAGATTAGATGTCCAAGGTATTAAGTTTAATCCTAAACAAATGCTTAGAGCTGCTTTAAAAATAGCTAAGAAACAAAAAAATCAAATAGAAATAAATGCGTTACAAGGGGCACTAGATAAGGCTAGAACTGAATACACTCCACTAATTAGATTCGGAACAGGCACTGTATTTGTTTACTCAGACATAATGGTAGATACAGCTAGGAAAGAAATAAAATTCTTAGAGAGTCAAAGAAAGGGAGGGGCAGAAGGTCTTTCAGCGGCAGAAGTTGAAGCGTTAACTGATGAGCAAAAAGCAACTTACATAGACCAGACTGAAAAGATACAAGAGTTTCAAGATATAATAGAAGTTTCTTTAGCAAAAAGAAAAGAATTAAATACTTTACTAGAAAGTTTTAACATAGAACCTTTGTTGAATTTTAAAGACAACAAACCAAGAATACCTGGTGCTCAAACAATAGAAAAAGTTAAAAAACAAATTAGACAAATAAGAAAAGAGTTATATGGGTATGATGAAAATGTGTACGAAAAAAATGTAGATACTTATTGGAGTGTCTCAAACTATCCTAATTCTTTAGATCGTCCAAAGCTATCACTTGAAGCTATAAAGTCAATGGCTGTAATTAGTGATCAGTTTCAGAAAGAGCTTAATCAACTAGGGCTAGACAATCTTAGCATTAGATTAATTGATTCTATAATGACAGAAGAGGGCACAGTATTAAACGGTAGATACTTTGGAGGTTTAGGTTTAATCGAAGTTGCTATGAATGCTACTACTCCTGTTGACAATATAGCGCTAGCAGATTCACAACGTTACACCATGCATCATGAATCAATGCATTATATATTTAATAATTTATTAACACCAAAGGAACAAAATGTATTACGTGATGCGGCTCGAAAAACTTTAATTAATAGATACAACATTAAAAATAGATATGGTCCGTTTGGTTTAAATCAAAGTCAAATGGAAGAAGAAGCAATCTCTGACTACTTTGCAGAATATATGGCAACCACCCCAAATGGGGCATTAGATAGTCCTAAAGGTATAATAGGTAGAGTATTTGAAAGGATAAGAACTTATTTAATTACATTAGCAAATATACTTAGAAACAATGGATTAAATGGAGCCAATCAAGTGTTTGATAAATTAGACTATGGCACAGTTATAGCAAGACGAGCTATCATGTCTAAAGCTGTTATGGAAACCACAGAGATAAGTAACATAGCCAAAGCTGCAGGCATATCTGTAGACGAAGCCCAGACATTTATACAAAGAGGACTTAAAAAAACTAAAGTATTAAATTCAGGATATAATACAGGAAGTATTACAGATAACATAGGTTTATATAATTCATTCATATTATATCAACAACCAAGAACGGGATTAATGACTGATCCAAGTTTGCGGAAAATAACTACGTTAGTAAACGGTTTAATGAAATCGCTTACAACTAAAGTGGGTCTACCAAATATAAGTGAAGCTAATTATTATCTAGCAGAGCTAAAGAAAGTAACTTCTCAAGAACTGAATGCAGCAATAGCTTCTTTACAAAGTGCAGATTTAGATTTTGCAGACAAGTTTGAAACATTCAGTGCTATGGAATTAGGGACTGCAACCAGGGCACAAAGACAAGTGATGAACCTTTTAGCTTCTTTAAATTCTAGAACTCAAGGCGTAGAAATATTTACTAACAGATTAAATAGAATTACATTACCGACTGAATCTGATTTAAGAATAGCAGGTTCTATTAAAAAGACATATCACTTTACTTCTCAAGGTTCAACTATTCCTGTGCTTGAAACAAGTAAAATTAGTGAATTAGGTTTGCATTTTGCAAGCAGTGAAATGCAAGCAAAAGATAGATACAACATGAAAGTAAGGCGAGGAGAGACTACACTAACACCAGTCGTAGGAAGACGAACAAAAACGGGCGGCGTATTATTTCAAGATGGTCGCTTTGATATAGACGAAGCAACTGAGGAAGATTTAGGTAGTATTAATACAGCAATATTGTACATTAACAATCCATTAAGAATGCCAGACATGGGAAACTGGGATACATTTGAAGTTTTAGAGAGGCTTACTGAAACACCTACCAGTAAAAACTTTAGAGCTTTTAGAACTTTTTATAACACTATTGATGTTTCTCCTGTTCTATTTACAGAAAAAGAAAATGCTGCAATATCTCGTGCGTTAGGAGAAATTGAGGCTAACTTTATGGAGGGTAAAAGTCAGTTTAAAAATTACAAAAATATGCAGTCAGCTTACTTAGTAAAAAAAATAAAAGAAAAAGGTTATGATGGTATTGTATATGTTAACATGGCTGAAGGCATGCGTGCAGGTGATTTTGATAGGGGAGTAGAAAAAGGGGCACAGGAATCTTTTATAGTATTTGATAGCAATCAAATACAAGAGGTTGAGTTCAACAGCAATCCAGATTTTACAGACATAAACTATCAAGCATCAGTGCAAATGCAAGAATCAGTTGCAGATGATGAGTTAAGTAAACCTGAAACAATGAATAGACAACAACAGAAAAAAGGTGTTGATGATTTAAAGAAAACAGCAGAAGCCACTGATAAAATATTTGAAGATGGCAAAGAAGCTAGCTTAAAAGATATAAGTTTCTTTGGTAAGTGGGCAAACCATGCTAGAAACTTTGCTACTAAATATCCTGTAGTAGCAAGACTATGGGACTCCATATCTAAAATGGAACAAAAAGGAAGAGAAATTCAAACGCAATTTGTTATGGATATGAGAAGATACTTTGATGTTATAAACAATGTAGAAGGAGCAAAGGTGGCACTAGCTAAAGCTCACATAATATCTCAACAAGAAGGTGCACAAGGTAGATACAGAAGAGATGCCAACGGTCAAATTATATTTGTATCACCAAAAGGTATGACCACAGGCGGCTTCGGTGAAAATCTAATAACCATAAAAAATGGTGAGATAGTTATACTAGAGGGTGATATTGCCATAGCTTATGAAGAAGCTCAGTTAGCAATACAAAACATACTTGAAGAAATAAAAAAGGGAACTATCGCATCTAACTATGTAGATGATATTATTAAGGCTGCTCAAATGATAAATATAATGGATCCCAATTTACTACAACAAGTAGGATTAGATGTCAATACATTGAATAGAGATACTGTGGAAAATATTAACTTTCAACAACTAAGTGCTATAGTAATTGGACTACAGACAATGGAACAGAGACAAATAGATTCAGCACAATTAGAATTATTTGCCCCTCTTCCTGTTATCCAACAGTTACTAGGGACAGAAGAACAAGGACTAAAAGCTTTACAAAAACAACTAGGCATATATGAAGACTACAAGACATTTGATTATGTGCCACTACAAAGATATGGAGAATTCTACGTTACTGTTAAAGATTCTGAAGGCAAAATAATTCATGCTGAAAGTATAGAAAAACCTTTTGTAGAAGAACGTGCAACAGGAAACACATTTGAGGGTAAGAAAAACCAAGTCTTGCAAAAACTTGCTAGACTTTATCCACCATCCGCAGGGTTTGAGATATCAGATGTAAAAGAAGATAAACCTACTATGCGTCAAAAATTAATAGAAGAGTTTTCTATGCTAGATTTATTAGCATCTAGGATGTCAGAACCTACAGCGACAGCTTATGCAGAAGCTAGAAAAGAATTAGATAGGCGAATAGGTGGGGGCACCTTAGTGGGATTTGATCAATTCTTACGAGGAAGAAAACAAATTGGAGGTGTGCCAGGATTTGATGGAGATATACTAAGAGGTATTACTTCGTTTGGTATGGTGGCATCAGAGTATGCTGCAAGAAATAGATTCTTAAAAGAGGTGCGTGATAGAACATCATCCGCTATAAAATATACAGAACAATCAGGTAATCAAAGACCAAGGCTACGAGAAGCTATACAGAATATGGTAGATTATGGCGTAGATAATGCACACCATCATGAGTTTGCATCGCTTAGACGAATGGGATTCTGGTGGTTTTTAGGTGGTAACCTATCGTCTGGTATACTACAAATAATGAGTGCGGTACAGTTTACTGGGCCGATCTTAGCTCAATTTAGTAACTCGGGCGCAGTTCTCAAAGAGATGACAAGAGCTGCTGCTGATGTTGCTAAAATGGTTACTATTACTAACAATGAATTTAATGATGTTTATTTAGACTTTGATAAGATACCTGCAGACGTTAGAGAAGCAGTCAAAGAAGATGTGGCTAATGGTATTATTAAACAAGGACAAGCAATATACGAAGCAGGCATGGCTCCAGGTTACGCTATGACTCCAACTGAAAAAACAAAAGCACGAGCTAGAACAAGACAATTTGAGCAAAGCGTTATGGGCGGTGTCTTTAATACTTTCGAAACTATATCTCGTTTAATCGCTTACATATCTGCATATAGAATAGCCAATAATGATGCTGTAATGGAAAGAGCAAACGATTACTATGGATCGGCCAATAAATTGTGGAATGCTTATAAAGAACGTAGAGGTGGCGCAGCTACTCGACAGGACTTTGCCAGAATATTAGTTGATGATACGTTTGGTGATTATTCTAAAGCAAATAGACCTAGAATTATGAGAGGACCTGGCTCAGTATTCTTCTTATTCCAAACCTATATAAGTCAAATGTTCTTCCTATTACACAGACTAATGACACAGGGTGGCCCTCAAGGTAGAAAAATGTTTGCAAGAGTTATGCTCATGTTGTTTGCTACAGGAGGATTAATGGGTATGCCAGGCATGGAAGAGCTTGATCAAGTTTATAGAATGATACAAAGAATGAGAGGTGTAAATGAAGACATGAGAACTGTGATGCGTGAAATGTTTGCAGAAACTGTAGGCCCACAAGCTACAGAATTTTTAATGCAAGGTGTCATAGAAGCAGGAACGGGGGCAAGCGTGCAGCGTAGACTATCTTTAGGTGAAGTACCAGGATCTGCTCAGATAAGAGCACTTTTAAATATGCTAGGTTTCCCTACTGGAGCTAGAGTTGAAGAATTCTTAGGAGCACCTGGTGCAGTATTTATAGACTCAGCTAGAGAAATGAAAGACATATTTGCAAAAGATGGAGTTGCAGCATTTTATGAAGATTTAGATTTATACATGGCTGCTATGCCTACATTCATTAAAAATTTATACAGAGCTACATATAAATATCCAACTGAAGGATACGTAGAAACTAAATACGGCACTATTGTTACCGCAGATTTAACGGCTTTAGATTTAATAAAGCAAGGTATAGGATTTACTCCTACTAAAATTTCTAAAGAAAGAACTGCTCTATACTATGACAAAGCAATAGAGGGTAAGTATAGTGGAAAAATTAGAGGATTTAATACTAAACTTAAAAGAGCCTACCGAGACATGTACATAGGACTAAACGTAAACCGTGATCCAGACATGGTTAGAGATGCACAACTAGAAATTAATAAAATTATGAGAGAGGTTATGGCGTTTAACAACAAAGTAGGATACGAATACATGTACTTTCCACAATTAAGTAGATTGCAATCAGAGGGGATACAGCAAGCAAATACTACATACCGTAATCTTAAAACTGACAAAAGCACAAAACGTTTAAAAGATAAAATGCGTGAGTCTTTAAATATTAAAGATTCCAACTAACATTTCTATATATCCAAATTAGCCATTCCATTGGATTATGCTGTCCGCCGTAGGGTGAATAGTGTAAGATTAAAGCTACAGATATTGCAAATATAATGACAGATACTATCGCTGCTTTCATTATAATAAAGATCTCTCTTCTATTTCACATAACAAACATTCTGTCCCACATTTCTTGTCATGTTTAAAATCTTTAAAAGGTCCTTCGGCATCTACATAGTGTAGAAAAATTTGTGTCTGGGCAATACCTCCATATTTACCAACTCTAGAATGAGTGACATCACAGCCCTTATATAACACTGCATCACCTGGTTGCATCATAAACATTTCTTTGCCTACACGAAAAGGCCAATTGTAATTAGGTATATTGGAATTATTATATCCTAAACAAACGGTAGCCGAATATTCGCACGACGGTCTATCAATATGTGGAAGTAAAACAGAACCCTGTTTATAAACTCTATAATAACAATAAGTTGGAAATAATTTTTTATTAGCATAAGCTTCCATCTTCTTCTTAACCTTATACAATAAGGCTAAACCAATTGGATCGTTACTCCTAATGTCCCAACCAGGAGACTGCGAGTCTTCTGTCTCAGATGGATTAATAGCTTTAATTAGTGAATAGTAATAAGCTAATTGGCTTTCTTCTTTTGATATAAAATTTTTTAGAAAAGTGTAATCTCTATCAACTAGACCGAAGTCTACAAAAGTAGGCCAAATTTTTTGTTGCATTATTTTTTAACTAAACTACCGCCAAAGTATAAACCAATAATAGCTGCTACTAAATTAGTATCTAGTGGAGTTATAATAATTCCTCGCTGAGCCATAGGCACCCATTGCATTACTTCTTTACCTTCAAAGAATAAGAAGCCAGGCTTCCATTCTGTATATCCAACTATTACTTGTGCTTGTGGATCTATTAAAGGAAGTATTTTAGGTAAGACAACAATTGCAAAAATAGCAGTCAATGCTATGATTCTTCTTGTCCATTGAAAACCTACGTTCTCGTACTCTCTTGCTTCTCTAAACGCATTAGTCTGCGCTTCTGCCCTTTGTAAAAGCATTTTTTGTTCAGCTTGTTTAGCTTTTATACTTTGTGACCATATGCTCATCACTCCACCGAGAACGGTAGAGCCTAGCATAGTTATCATTTCAAATGGCATTAGAAACAGCCTTTAATTTTTTCGATTATACTTTTTATTTTTTCTTTTATTTTGTCTATCATTCTTTTCTCCAAAAGATTTTTTATTTAACATATCTACTAAAGATTTAAATGTGTCAGCTTTAGTCGTCATTGAATGAACTATCCCAGTTACTACTAACATGTTTCCATTGATCGTCAATAGGATCTTTTTTATCATCAGGAACAGGCTTAGCATCGCCGCCTATATGTACTTTACCTATGCCCACATCGGGTTTAGGTAGATCAAAACCTGTATTTTTATTGTCATTCATACACATATTATATCAAATAAAGGGGGCACATTCAAGTTATAATTTTACTGCTATAGTAACTAAAATACCTGCTAATAACACTATAATAATCAATAACTCTAGAGCCATAAAAGTGTGATACCATATCCATCTAGTTTTATAGGCATTGTCTACCGTTAAATCTTCTGGATCTGGCTCACCTGCAATGCCTTTATCGGGTGCACCCCATAGTGTATTTATAGCTTCTTTTATTTTACCCACTGAACCCAATCATTTTTAGTTTTAGTTATCGTGTTAGTTTCCGAAAGTATCGGCAACTGAAAAGTAACTCCGTATTTAGGATGCGTAAACCACAAAGCTTGTTTAGGAATTTCAAAAGCAAACCTAGAACTAGCTGCATACTCATCGTATCCTTTCAAAGAACCATTCACTATAATTCCATTAAGAGTTATGTACTGATGCCAGTGTCCCATAATAACATAATCTATAGGTTTCTTATGCGTGGCATACTCAGTCTTTATTTTTTGTACACCCCTAGCTACTGGGCCAAGCATCCCTATTATACCTGCTCCACCTTTAGCTCCTAATCTATCTCCGTGTGTTAATAAATAGTTTATGTTGTATACTTTGTAGTAAGCATCATAGCCCGTAGGAACCATAAATGTAATACGAGGATCTTTCTTGTAGTGTTTTTCCAACATTAGATAAAGCATCCAGTCAAAGCTAGTAGCTGCTGCTTGTTTATGTCTGAACTGTTTAAACATTCTGCCATGATTACCATAAGCACATGGTACAAATACTTTACCAAATACATCTGCCAAAGAATCAATTGCCCATATTAAATGATCAAACAAATCTAATACACATTCGATATTAGTTCCTGCATTTGTTTCAGTTAACTCTTCATGAATGTGGCCTGAGATCATGTCGCCACCTAGAGCTACTACAATTCCAGGATATTTAGGATTAACCATGTGATTTGTACACAGATCAATAGTGGTTTCTACAGTTGTTCTTAATCTTTTTTGTGCAATTTTATTGTTGTAGTCATTTAGATTATTAATGGACTCAGGATCAACTACTTCACCCCAGTGAAAATCTGATAAAAACAAAGTAGGAACTCCAGGTGCCCCCTTGGCAGGAGAAGATTTTACTAACCACTTAGGTGGTTTAGGTGTATGCTTCTCTAACTTAAATACAATCTTACGTACATTTTCAGCTGTTATATTTTCTTTTGCAAGTTCTTGTATATGTTTTTTTAATTCTGAAATTTGTAAATCATATATAATCTTTTGTTCAATCAAGGCAGCTTGAGTATCTGGAGGATTAACAGAAGGTTTCAGCCCCTCTCTTTCAGCCGCTTCTAGTCTGCTTACCAGAGTAGTTCTGGGTATGCCTAAAGTTTTAGCTGCTTCAGATTTATTTCCTTTCGCAACTACTACAGCATTTAATGCTTCTAAGTTTTTATTTTCTGTTACCATTTGATACATCTCCATCGTTAATAATTCTTCCTTGTCCATCCACAATAGATCCTTCAGGTGCACTTTTTAATTTACCATTATCATCGTACGCTTCAGCCACCACTCTATAATATATTTCTTGATTAGTTCCTGGAACCATATTGTTAGACCACTCGCCTGTTCTCTCATATCTTCTTAATTCAGATAAGTTTGCTTTATGATTCAGATACTCACCATATGCTTCTGCATGATTTTTATCTCTCTTTCCTAGACGACGTGATACTTTATAAGCTTGTGCCGCCGCTTCTGTCTCTTGTTTTTTTAATTTGTCTATATCTTCCTGCGTATATTTTTTAGCAGGTTTAAGTTTGATGGGATAGTCTGGGTGATATTTCATATTCTCTCTCCTATAAAAAGCTAGGGGCAAACTAACCTAAATTAATTCGCCCCTTGTGCCCCCCTTAATTCGTATTATACCACGGGGCGGGGTTATTTGTCAAGTGTTAATTTGCACTAACATCTACTAATTCACAGACACCGCCCGTACAAGCCAGCTCCTGAGAACCTGTGGTATTATCTTGATCTTCTTTAAATGCCGCAAAGTCCACACCTTTCGGCATAATTTTTAAAAGTTCGTCGTATTGTTTTTTATCACAATCTTGATATGGTGCTTGTTGATACACATGATCAGAGTAAGGTAAAAAACTTATACCCGCAACATGGTCAAAGTTTTTATAAACCCACGCACCTACGTCCATCCATTCATGATCCTTAACAGATATAGTTACTGATGGTTTGTGTTCACACCAATACTTTTGATACATCAACCAAGTTTCTAATTGCTGTATTGCTCCTACATCATTACGACAGATTGCACGGTCTGGTGATTTAATAGGAAAAGAAAATACAGTCACGGCACTTGGATTTGTAACATCAGGTTCATGTGGAAAACCTTTCTCAATCATAAAAGTAGTTAGTGGATCTTTCGTATCACACCGTACAGTTCTTATGTAGTATGGGCTATGTCTTGTATGTATGCCAGAAGCACTATCAACTAACTGACTGACCGTACCACTTGGTTTAACACAAGTAATAGCAGTTGATTGATTTATTTTTAATTGTTTAGCAAGTTCTTTATTAGTATCTATCGCTACTTGTTTTAGTTCAGAAAGAAATCCTTTATCTGGATTACTAGTCAATCTATTGTCCATAATACCTGTTAAAGATACACCTAATAATCTTTCATCTTCTGTGTTTTGTTTCCATATCTTACGAATGTATTTAAAATCAGTAAGTGTAGATTGAAATGTTCCTAGTATCGTAGCGAATCTAATCTTTTCTTTTAAACCTAACTTATTATCCGTGCCACGCACAACAACTTCTGTAAGATTGCAAAATTGATAAGGCCTTAGTATAATCTCTGAGCATGGGTTAGTTCCAAAATCATAATCACTTTCTCTACGTCCATTTTCAGCAGCTTTATTTTTGGCGGATTTCCTATTAAATATGCCACGTTCCCCTGACTTACTATCAAACAAACTTTTCCATTCGTGCATAAACAACCCAATATCTGGAGTTCTAGTATAACAAGCAGAGTTATTAGCTAGTGCTCTATGTGGATCTGTATTCCACCATTGTCCGCTTTTTGCTTTTCTCATTCTGTCATCTTGTATGTTACTAAGTGATAGCAAAGCACTACGCCTTACACCTCCAACAACTACAACCTCTCCAATCTTGCAAACTAAATCGTGACACTCAATGGCATCCAGCTTTCTGCCAGTTGCGTTCTTAAACATAGTTATAGTAAAGTCAAAAAGATTAACTAAAGGTTGTGGACCACTAGCTCTACCCCCAAATGTTTTTAGTCTAGCACCTGCTGGTCTTACTTTAGTTATATCTATCTTTGGAATTTGTCCACCGTACAACATAGCTAATAATTCTTTAAAAGCTTTTGCCCACCCCGTCTTACTATCTTGAACCACTATAACTGTATCACTTTCTTCCATAGTTTCATGGACTGGGGGCAGTTGTTGCACAAAGTTTCTTTCGACAGAAAATCCTACACCCGTCCCACACATAAGTATATACATCAACTCATCAAACGCTCTTACATTATCTATAGGAATGTAACTACAGTTGTACCCTGCAACATGTTCTTTGTCCAATGCTGTGCCTGCAGTCATCAATGCTCGCATAGACGGCATTACTTCTGCTGACAAAACTGCATTTTCTAAATCATTTCTAAGCACAGGATCTAGTGTATACTTGTGATTAGATTTAAGATGGGCTGCAATATAATCAAAGTAACGACCAACTGTTTCAGTCCATGTCTCTCTTCGATTATCGTTATCTAAATATCGTGCGTACCTGGAAGTGTGTATGAATTGTTGATATTCAGTCGGAAGTGTATTGCTCATGTGCAGTCCTTTCTAAAATTTGGGTAAGTTTGTATTATAACATTTTTCATTTTCACTGTCCAGATTTAAATCGTTTTTCCACAGGAAAAACTATATTCCCTTCTACTTTTATATAGCCAGAGTCTTCCATAGCTTTAATAGTTTGCTCTAATTCTCCAGGGTTAGGAACCTTTCTTAACAATTCTCTTTTAAATAACTTAAGAAGCATATGACTTCTGCCATTATTAAACAATGTACCATGCAACCAAGTAACCATATCGTGCGCAATACGACCAGTCCTGCCCATACCAAATCCCTCTAAAGCTTTAGGCATAGCAGCTTCTGCATCAAACATAATTTCTTTTGTTGTATCCCAATCTTCTTTCATTATCTTTCTGGTGCCCCTCCTTGAAGCAGAGACAGCCATAGCAATCTTTATAAAGTGGGATACTCTACGTTGTACATACTCAGACAAATGATTATCAGTAGGCTCTGGTGGTATACCATTATGTATATCTTCTTCTACGTAATCAAATGCATCTTTATCAAACTGCATAGGCCCATACATCTTAGCAATATCAGATAGATCTTGTACTAAATTATTAACAGTATTATCACTTATTCTTTTTTGCAAAAGACTCTGTGGTATGCGATCACCCTCATAATATATGGGCAACATACGGGATAACAAACCTTGTGATCTTGCATCTTCAGGCAGATTATCTACAAATTGTTCAGGTGTTGCACAAGCTAGCCAATTAAGGCATGGACCTTTAATAACGTATTCACCTGCCGTCTTAGTCTTATGGCTATATTCCATTTTAGAATCCCACATATCAGTTAAGAACATCTGTAAATATCTTTCATGCCTGCTCATAAAGGTACCAAACTCTGACGTAACTAAAGTTAAAGACGAATCATAAAACTCATCCGCCGCTGGGGTTGCAATTCTTAGGTCAAGTCTTGTGACCTTTGTCATATCTACTGCAAGTTTTTCTGGTGTGATTCTATCTTGTATAGAGTACAAAGGATACTTACGCAAACCATACTGGTCTAATCCTGAATTAAAATTCTGATCATCTTCACTAGTACCCACTGGTGTAGTAAGTCTACTAAACACTCTACTAAAAGGTAAGATTAAACTAACTGATTTATTTCTGCCAGGAGGGGCAATCAATACTACAAATAAGTTTGAACGTATGTCATAGTTAGCCATAGGATACCACACTCTTCTACCCATAGCGCCAGCAACTGCACTCAGCGCACTCCATCTAGCAAAAGGCTGAGGTATAGGACTATCCTTTATGGCATCAATACATGCCTCACTAAAATCTCTGTAGTTTCTACTCATCTGATGTAATGTCTATTATATCACCTATTTTTTTAAAATCAATATTTTCTGTAGGTATGTTAACTAGTTTAACCACCTTTGCCTCAGTCTCTAGCCAGATAGAACCATCTTTTTCTTTATGACTAATCTTACAAGGACCCTCTATCTCTACACCGTGACATAATGTTTTATTCTTATCTTCGTACACAGTAAAAGGATAATCCTTCTTATTGTTAATTAAGATCTTTTTCATATTTTTCCTCCCAAGTTGCTGGAACTACTTCCCAAAAAGGATCTTCTTGAGTAGATTCCTGTTTTAAATTTTCTGATTTTGCAAAGCCTTCTGGTTTGACTGCCCAGAAGCTAGCAACTAAATTTTTTCTGTACCCTCTGTACATAGGACTAATCCTGTGTACCCTTGCTGAATCATATATAACTACTCTATTTTGGATAGCTCTAATAACTTCTTTCTCTATGTCATTTGCATACTGTAAATATTTTCTAACATCTAATAACTTTTCTCTTTCATCATATGGGTATACCTCAAATGATCCTCCAAGTAAATTATCTACAATGGGATAGTAAACCATTGAAGCTGTGGCTATATTGTATTTATCTGAGTAGTAAAAAGATTCATCAGTATCTTGATGCCAAGCTAATCCTTCATGTATATCTGAACATTCTCTAGACCAATATTCAAAACCACCTCCATCATTGTGTCCATCTAAGTGAGGACTCCAAAGTTTATATATCGTCTGTTCAACTTGATTTCTAGGAGGACATGACCACCAGCCGTCCCACCAATTATAATCAGATTTATGTATCATAGTCTGAAAAGATAAACTGTTAATTAACTTTAGTCTATCGTCTTCTGGCAAAGCATTATCTGTTACCAACATACTTTTTCATATCCTTCCAATTGACACCAATCTCACAGTCTGATGGTATTATCATTTGTCTACCATTTACTTCAAGAGGGTTCTTCATACAATTTAAAATTTTAGGAACAACTACATCTGCTTTATCTTTTGGAAACTGTCCCAATATAGCATCGTGTACTTGCCCTAGTATCTCTACGTTATCATCTTTAAGTTCATTCCACACTCTGTATAAACCAAGATTTAATAGATCTCCAATAGTAGATTGTGGCACATATGCAATTGCTTTGCGTAAGGTAGTGCCTTCTTCCGTGCGTCCCCAAAACTGTCTGCGACGACCTAATGGAGTAGTTAACGCACCACTTTCCTTAAGCTGATTAGCAATAGCACTGTGCCACTTTCGGATTCCAGGGAATGCCCCTTCGATACGAACGAGAGAGGAAGGGCCTGACCCTAGAACCGTGCCCCCATCAATCAGTTCTTGGAAGCCTCCTTCTCTGTCCTGTTTATGCCATCTCTCAAGAGATGCCAAAGCAACTACTCCTCCGTAATAAAGTAGTTGAAACCTTGTAGCATGAGATAACTTAATTTTAAGATGTCTGCCCAATGAAGTGGCTGACAATCCATAATTAGTACCATGCCCTGCTCGCTTACACATGTCTCTGTAACTGAAGTGGCCAATGTACGGACGGTCTGCTAACTCTCTGTTTTGCACAGGGTCAGATGACCAGCCCATATTTGGCCACACCATTTTAACTACTTGTGTGTGTAAGTCTTCTCCTTCGCAAGCATTTATATACCCCTGATCGCCTGCAACGTAAGCAGTTACTCTCGACTCGGCTTGCTCTAGGTCTGCATAAAATAAAACATTGTCCCCATCGGGTACAAATATTTCACGCATATCCTTTGTGATATTTTGTAAATTAGTGCCAGTGCCCCAAGGACTTTCTGAACTAGCCCATCTACCAGTCTCAGTTCCTGCAACTTTAAAAGAACATCTGACTCTTCCATCACGATCTCGTTTACAGTTCAATATGTTTAACTGCTTGTCAATATCTCTTAACGCAAGTATAGTCCTGCAAAAAGGCCTAGCTCTAGGATACTCTTGTATTAAATGCTCGAGTGCTTCTTTATCTGTAGATACTTTTTGTTTACCCTTTACGTAAGATATAACTGGCGGTAATCCCAACCACTCATATAAAAAACTTTTAAGCTGAGTAGGACTATTATGATTAAGATCTTTATCCCATACTGCATTAGCAAACAAATGTAACATACGCTCAAGCTTTACACGGGACGAGACAAGGGGGGCTTTGAGTTTGCCTACTGTCTTCTCATCTACCTTTAACCCCCTCAACATCATGTGCATAGCAGGTTTCAACATATCCAATTCAAATTGATATGTTTTCCTATAATCATGATCATTCTTACCTAAATCTTTTTCTATCTTAGTCCATATCTCGTGAGTTAGTGTGCAGTCTAAACCGCAATAAACCCACAATGTCTGATCTTTAGATAGTGATTTCTGTGAGATCTCTGTGTTTTTTATTATTTGCATTTTGTTTCTCCTGTACAAAGGTAATTAACTTTTCAATAAACCATTTAGCTTTTTCTAAATCTTGAATTGGTTTACCTTTGTGTTCGTATCTCCATAAATATTTCATAGCATTGCCTTGCAAGTAAGATGAAAACTCATTGCCTAAGCAAGACTTGATAGCATCAATACACTCTACTCCACCTTGTTTATAATGTGAAGGAAAGTTTACTGGATCATTATTTTCTTCGTCTATCATTTGCTACTCCCATTATATAATAAAATTCATCTCTTGTTTTATCTGAGTCGAGGTATGCATAATCACACACTGCATTAAAATCTTCATGATCATTTATTAACCACTCCTCTGTTTCTTTTTTATATTTTATAAACTCTTTATCTAATCCCATGTAACTTACGTCTTGCAAAGCTTGATCCAACACTGCTCTCCATAATTCAATTTCGTTGTGTACAGTTATATCTGTGTCCTGCAAAGGCTTTGCCGCAAAATACTGGGGACGTTTCATTTATGCCTCTGCTTTCGTACTCTTTGAAAAATTTGTTAGATTCTTCCATGCTCCCTCGTTCGTATAAATAGATCCTAAATAACCTAAACTCTTTTCTAGTTCGGGTTGTAATACATGTTGTGCATGCATGGTATCATGCACTGTACCCCGAACTTCTATGCCGTACATGTGTCGCAACCATGACACGTCATAGGTTTGATTCTGTGCAACCTTGGTAATATCAGGGTTGCTTAGTATATCTCCAACTAATTTCCAAACTGCTAGTTCAGTGTGGTAATCATAAAAATCTTTTCCATCTTCTTTTTTAAATGGAACAACCATAGCTTTAGCCTTGTGTGGAGCAAAGCCTATACAAGTTATCTCATCATTGGCAGTTTCAATATCGAATGAAAGCGGACTGTAAGATGTGTTCATACTTTCACAATAAGATAGGAATTGTTTTACCTCTTCATACGTAGGCTCGATGCATATCTCTCGCTCTATGTAATCTATCTTTTTTATATTTGTAGCTTTTTTTAAATCAGATAAAACTGTTGGCCTAAAAGAATAATTTTTTAGAACTGCAACTGGACTGTATGTAGGCATAACTTTATATTTTTTATTTGAAGTTTCAATAAACGATCCTCTATATGATCCGACTTTATCTAGACCACACAATGCCCATAGAGCTACACCTCCCATAGCTATAATAACTTTTGGATTAAACTTATCTATCTCTTCCCAGAGTCTTTTAATATCTTGCTCGTACTCTGGTTTTAAATATCCGTACTGAGTGGGAGCAAAAGGAGATCTCCACTCTGTTTCTTTTTTAACATTTTTATATTCGCTTCTCTTGTAAAAGAAGCTTTGTAAATTATCTTGTGCAGGTTTTAATTGGATTGCGTGAGTGAGCATTGCGCTACTGACATCAATGCCAGCAAATTTAAACATCGGATCTAATACAGTTTGAATAGATCCTACATTGATCTTACCAAGCCTAACTTCTGTCGTCGTAGGACAATCCATAATTATGGCAAACGGATTCCCAGACTCAGGAAGCTGAGACTTGATTCGATTATGTACCGCAAACTCACTCACTTGCAAACTTACTTGTTAATAATTCGTTTAACAGAAGCTTGCAGTATGTCTTTATTCTTGCCAACCATTTCGTGCTTGACTACACCAGAAAAATTCTGGCCAATAGCTTGCTCTAATAGTTCGCCAAAAGACTGATCTTCATCCATGCTTAGAGTATCTGTTAGGAAACTCTTAAGCGAAAGCGCAGGGTTCTTTTGCTTCATAGCATTGGGCGTCGCCCAGAACTCCATACGAGTTGGCTCTGCGTTGGACAGATCTGATTCATCTAAGTCTGACTGAATCACACCTGTTGCCTTCACATTCACCTTTACAAGTGGTGTTTGATTCTCCCCCACTCGATCAGAACGATAGCTTGTGATCGTAAAATCATAACTACCTTCTGGTAAAACCACAGATTGTGGTATCTCTGTTGGTGACATACTTAAGAAGTCACTTACATCTTGTGTCATGGTATATACCTCCCTATTTAATTGACAACTTCTTCTTTGAGTTACTTTGGATTGCATCGAATAACTTAACTAAATCCAACTCAGCATTCGGCTCTATAGCATTTAGAGTCGGTACTTTTAGATCCATCTTGTGATCCGATACAGTCCGCAGTGTTCTCTCTGTGCCTTTGCTAGAACTCTTAGTGTCCACTCTACAAACACAGTTAAAGTATCGACCCAATTTTGTAGATAGCTTTGAGCCAACACTAGTTGGGTATGATTTGCTAATACCCAAATCGCCTTCCATATACTGCATGTGGGTTGTAACCACAACATTACACGGAACTTCTGAACCAGTTATATACTGGATAATATACTGCACATCTCGTGCGGCAGTTCCCCACTCTGGTTGAGTTGGTTGCTCAGTGGGTTTCTTGTTATTAAATACAAGTGCCCCTCTGAGTGCCGCCTCTCCCATCAGTGTAAGACTATCAATAACTAGCACGTCATCTTTAGTCCAAGTTTTTACTGATCCAAAATCTTCATCTCCATCTTTCCAATTCGAAATTAAGTTAACCCCTTTTCTAAAGGCATCAGCTTTTCCTATAGAATCTTTTAAGGTTACATATGAAACTCGTTTAACCCCCTCTGGTGTAAGCAGGTCTGGCAGTATATCTAGACCATCATCATAATCTAATATACGTAAATTTTTACCTGCATTAGCTAGTGCAGCTAGTGCTGCTGTCTTTCCAGAACCACTGTCGCCTACCAATAATAATTTGGTTACGTCTGCTGATATATGTTTTGATATGTTTGCCATTCTCTCTCCTATCTAAAGTTAAAATTAATTGTACATCTTACATTTGCATTAGTGCAAGTAGTGCTATTGTGTACAGTTGGAACATCTGTATAAACTATTCTGCCCCTCTTACTTTCTACAGCAACTGGGTCTTCATTATCAGGATAAAATTTAGTGTATCCATCATTGTTATTTACATAATATATCAAGCTGTACTCCTGTTCTCCTTGCCACGGCAACGTATTATTATTCTGAAAATCAAGTTTATCTACATGCGGAGCATGTTCCATTAAAGTATCTGATCTTGGATATATATTAATCTTGATTTGTCTCAAGTAATCCGATCCAAGGCGAACCATCAAAGGACTCATAACATCTAACATATAAGGATTGATATGATAAAACGAATTAGAAATATCAAAAGTAAAAACCCTATGAACAAAATCTCCATTGTTAGTTGAATCTAGATTGTGATTAGGACTAGCCCTGTAGTTCCAAGGAATAGACTCATCTGTTAAGATGGCTTGTTCCAATCTAGTCTGATCCACACCAGATATAAAATCGTCTATAATATTAATACTCATCTTTTAATCCGTATTATATAGTAATAAAAATAAAAGTCAATAACTTTATTCAGGTATAAACTCTATTTCCATTTCTTGAGGTAACTCAACAACATTATCTTTGCGTAAGTCCTCATGAATTTCTCTATCAAACAACTCTTCAATAACTCTTCCTCTGTGCTCTGGTGTCTCATTACAAATCTCTCTATACTTACACCCCCCATAGTTTCCACAAGCAGTAAAGTCCGCAGGATAATAATTTTTATCAGCATATATTTTTGCCATAGATAATTTATGTATTGCATCACCATACCATTCGTCAATAATGGCAGACGGTACTTTGAATACTGCACGATTAAATCTGCAAAAATTTACACCAGTTTGTACTGCGTCAATAATAAAACCTGCAATAGGCAATTTTAATATATGTCTAGCCGCCCAAAGGTACGCATATATTTGATTGTTAGGTGCAAACTGATTGAAATAATAATCAGTTAAACTTGCTTTAGTAGTCTTAGTGTCAACTAAATACAATTCGTCATTTAACTCTGCTACCTTATCGATACGTCCTGAAAATCTAACATCATCTTCATTTATAGGTACTTCAAATCTTTGCTCTAAAGCAGGGGTTCCATCAGGCATAGTGGCAATCTTTATTGTATCTTCCCAATATTCCTCAGCCCTCCAAACAATAGCACGTAAGGCCGCTTCTAAATTTCTTGCCTTATCATCAGACTTACTCAAGTCTTCGCCGTGTTCAACAAGAACTAACTTAATCGCATCAGCCACACATTGATCTTTAGACCTACCCATAAAGCGACCATAGTCTAGTTGTTCATAGCCATCATGAACAGCTGACCCAAAACCTGTAGCTGTGGAATATATTTTAGATTTATACCCTAAAATATTTTGATAGTTATAGTAACGGGGGCACGAACTAAATGCTGAAAGGCTAGACGTGTCCCATACCATTTGTTTAGCATTGCCTCCTTCCAACCATACATACTTTGGAAACTTAGGTGCTTCTATATATCCAATACCATCATCCATCATTTTAGTGGTGGCCCTCCGAACCAAGTTACTAAAGAATATCGTGTCCCATTTGTTACAGGCTTTATACCATGCCATACTCCAGACGGAAAGAAAATTAAATCACCAGCTTTTAAATCTAAAGGAACTTCTTCAATGCCCAAAGTCCAGTTTGAACTTTCTTTATCCTGCACGGCTATGTAGTAAAGAGACATGCCACCTCCAGAAAAATTATCATTTAACAGAAGTGTAGAACTAATCTTTCTTACATTGCCTAACAAATATGCATCTGCTATTTGCATAACCTTAAATCCTTCATTGGGTGGATCATCTTTCCATTGAAATGTTGCACTTGGTCCCTGAAAACTTGTATCAGTATGAGGACGGAAATGCCCTCCTGGTTTATATTTTATAAATTGCATCTTCTCATTCACAGCAATATCAAAATCCCAGCCTGCTCGTTTATTTGCAATAGTCATCATGTTAGATATATGATCATTTATATCTTTGTTATCTAAAGTTGTAGTGCTCGCATCTCGTATGTTCTTTTCTACGCCATGTTTATGTACGTCCTGTTGCAAATCTCTTTGATAAGTTTCTGCTGATTTAAGATTATCATTGTCTAAATCTTTAATCACAAGATCTCTCAACTCTTTAGTGAAAGCATTAGAAAATTTCCAGAACAGTTGCTTTGATTGTTGAGTCATTTTAATCTCCAAATATTACGTTACCAGAAAGAACTATCCTTGGTGAGTCAGATTGATTTCGCATAGTAAAATGCGGAACCCAACCAGGGAAAAACAATAAACATTTAGATGCAGGCTCTGTAGTACAAACATGAGACATCGTATCATAGTTAATGTAAAACTTAAGCATACCTCCATCAACGGGGGCATTAACATAATACACAAACGCAAAACAATCTTCATGCTTATGCATAGCAGTTGATCCGCCTTTCATATTTACTTGACCCCATATCTCTGGTTGCCCAAACTGATTAGTCATTAGTTTTAATTTAGGATTAACAGTTTTTATATGTGACATTATTTCTTCTACGGCTGACGACACATCAGGGTGTTCAGCATCTATTCGCAAGTCCTCACTCAGCGGTGTTGAATAATCATTGGAAATAAACCTACCTTGATTATGTCTTAGCATTAAATAGTCAGCTAGATATTTATCCCTTTCACCTTTTAGTTTCCATTGGTGGTATCCATAATTAGGAACAAATGGGTGGAATGTTCCTACTGTCTCTGTAATTCCTTCTTGTATTTCTTCTTGTGTCATCTTCGTTTTCCTTGCCCTTTATATTTTTTATAACTACGTCGCTTATGTTTATTCTTTGGTTTACTTCGTATACTATTACCTATACTTGTTCTTTTCTTTGGCCCTGCTTCGTGAGCAGAATATGATTTCCATTTCTTTGCCATATCACGTATCCTTTAGTAAAACAGCCAGCGGATCTCCCTCAAACTGTTTTGGTTTAGTGGTTGCAGCTTTAGCAGTAATTCTTTTACCTGCTTTCTCGGCCGCCCTTATGTTTTCCCTAGTGCCACGAAGATATTCAATTACCTTCTGAATACCTACCTCGCTCTCAGCTAACTCCTTGGGATCCATCTCCAAGTATTCACTGGGTATTTCAATGCGTTCTTCTTCGCTCATTCTACTTGCTCCTCTACTGCCAGTAGTTGTATGTCTGGCACAGTTATAAGTTGTTTGGTTTTATCTGGGTGTAGATATTGCATGGCTGAATGTGACCACTTAAATTTTTCAGATAGTTCTAAACCCTTGCGTGTCGCCTCATCTTTATCGTATGCTTCGACTTCCCAATGCGTGGTGTTCATGTGTGTAAATACAACTTTATATTTTCTTTTCATGTTATCTCCTAATGTAATGTCTCATCTCCTGGGACTATATTTAAGTTAGCAAATTCTTTAAAGTTTAAAGGATCTGTTGTTTGTCCAGCGGCTAACATGGCATCTACCAACGGACCCATGGTGGATACATTACTAACGCAACCAGAGAATATCTTTAGTACACCTGCTGATCCTGTCGCTAGTAAAAACATTCGTAGTGATACCTCTAGCATGGAAGCCATGACCACATTCGGCGGAAACTTTTCACACATTTCCCTGACAGGAACATCAAATGCTTTTATACATTGGTCTACCTCATCTACATACATAGCCATATCACTTCGCTTTTTAGTTTTCTTTGTCATCACTTGTCCTTTCAATTTTAAAGTTTACAGCATGTAAAGACCTTTTAGATTTCTTTAAGTAATCTTTGTCTAGCCTATTTAGTTTATCTCTAACCACACGTAGCTCATCTAAATTAGTTGTAGTTACGATTATATTACGATTACGATCGCTCGTCAAGTAGTATTCTGTTTTTGTATTCATTCAATTTTACCTCCAGTTGCTTCGTCAAACAATTCTAATTGGTCAACTTCTAATGCATGTGTAATTTTTACTTGGTCATCATCATGGGTTATCATGAGTGTATCATACTTGCGTTCGTCTACATCTTCCACATTCTTCATCTGTTCTTTGAATGCTTTTATGTATCTACCAAACCGCATGGCCAAACTAAAAGGCTTGTCACTTTTTATGACAACCGAAGATTCGTTCTCTGCTAGATATCTCTCAGCCTTTTCTAGTGCGTTTGATATATCTGTCTGTCGGTATAAATTGTAGGTTCTTGGATTGTACGCCATATGCTTGCTCCTGTTGATATTCATAATCATCTAAATCATCTAATGTATTATTGCCAGATACATCATGATAGATATCATCTAGTGTGCCTGTCAATTCTAATTCGTCCAAAGCTTGATCTAATAAGATCTCTTTATCTGAATAGTTTTTCTTATATTTTTTCATGGTTAGTTTCTCCTTATTAAGTGAAATGTAAACAAAGCAGTCCAACAAAGCCACCCAATGGATACAGGGTGAGGAATAGTTGCGATTGCTCCGATCGTTAATAGTATGAATATGCCATACGTAGAAGTCCATATCATAATTTGTGCTATCATGTCAAGCATTAGTTTCTCCATTCTTTAATGTTATCTTTAATGCTTACATATTCATCTGATAACCATTCATCATTAGGCTCGCCTGTATGAATAAACATAGTAGCTTTTAAGTCATGAGGTTCGAGCAACACTGGTTCTGGTACATATCCTGCCCCCCTTTCCATCAAGTAAATGTATTCGTATTGAGCAGGGTGCACTGAGTATAGTTCTCCCTTTATTTTAAATCCATTATCTTTTCTAAAGACAATAGGAAATATTCCGTTAGCATAGTCAAGGATATCATACTTGGGGGCAGTCGTAAACTCTCCCAAAAACTTATGATCCTCGACTAAGCCGTGCAGTCTTAAATCTTTTTTAAGTGTACCATATACAAATAAATCTATATTATTTGGATTAAAAAAATTATTCGACATATGATAGCCAACCTGTTACAATGTATTTTGTTTCCGTAATACCTGCTGAACCATTTGAATTGGTTATACCTGCATGAGCATGTGTATATCCAGCAGGCCAAAGCACTGTCAAACCTTTTTCACAAGGCAAGTCTATGCCCTGATGACGGAATCTAGTACCGCCTCTAGGTACATTATTTAAGTATGTCATGAAAACAATTAATCGCCAAGGGTGTATGTGACTTTGCTCACAATGCATTTTATGAAAGCCTTGATTAGGATAATACTTTTGTATTAAAGTATTTTCTCTGCTATCATCAAACTTACCAACGGTATGTAATAAATTAAATTTATTCATGTACTCACCCAAGCCACGATTTAATTCTTCAGTATATCTTTCGTATAAAAATCTGTTAGGATTTAATGGGACATCTGTGGAATCTTTTACATCAGGTTTATATTCTATCTTACCACATACCCCTCGTTCTTTTATCTCTGACTTTTCAAAATAGTGTATGATCTCATCACACAAGCTATCAGCAATATACCATGCATGCATGCCACTTGATTCTGGAAGTAAAAATTCTCTCATAGTCCTATTACCCTAGCCACAGGATCAACACACAACAAAGCTGACATGGTCACTCCCATGATGATAGCAATAACAAATAAATTAGGATCTCCGTTTGTCATAGTTTCGTCACCTCTCTTTTAATTATGTCAAGCAGTTTTGGATTATCACGGAACACTCCCATCAACCAATTCGTCAAAGTGTTGGTGACTTGTTCCTCGTTGTCATCTTCTTTCAATGCACCTCCGTCAGCATTTAACGAAGACAGATAAACTATGGCATGCATTATCTCATGTAGTAATGTATTCGCATAGTCAATTCCGTCAACTTCTTTTTGTATTTCAATTCTGTTTTCACGAGACAGATACTGCCCCCAACAATCGGCATTGTTCTTAGTAAAAGAAGCAGTAACTCTATCTATTTTAATATCGGCAAAGCCAACCTTTACTTTATCTAACTCTTTGATTTTATTGCTCAAAACTAATCTCCATATCTGTATTATACTTTCTTTCTTTTCTACTGTCAATCTTTTTATTAATCTTTTTATTCAAAAGACTTTCAGTAATTTCTAAATGTTGATCGCTAGGTATAATCAAAACTCGACGATTAAATCGTGCAATCTTTAAAGGTAGATTACATCTTTTAACTAGAGATGATAAATGCTGATGACTCCACTTAGCATGTGGCAAAGTTCGTCTGAAAAAATACAATGGTTTATTTTCTTCATGTACTTTACGAGCTAGAGCAGTGTGGTTTGTACATTCATCTTCATTGATACAAACTCTGTCGCCCTCATGAACATATCCCTCGTCATCTTCCCAATCATCTTCGTAATCATAGAGAGGCGAGATATATCTAATGCATCTAGCATCACGAAAGTAAGCAGGCAAGAAATCTTTTTTAGTATGCGTATGTGTTTTCATAATCGTAAGCCCTTTCTACTTCATCTTCAAAGACATGCAGTTGCGATTGTCCATACTTATCAATAAACATTTTTCTTGCAGTCGGTACATCACGCACCTCTAAAATGTATTGTGAATACTCTTGCATTTCCATCAACCAATTTTTTACTCCACTCATTTTAAGCCTCCATCTTTCTGTGCAAGAAACATAAATCATCTATTGCTAATTCAACAAAGTTATTCTCTTGCATATTTTTTAGTTCGCATATTCGTTTCATCTCTTCGTAGGTTTCCTGCGAAATTAAAAAACCTACCTTGACAATATTTGGATTAGCAGTTTTGTCCATATCAGTTTTCTCTTTCTAACTTATAAACATCAACAGGTATCGTTGATACTGTGTCAACTATTTCAGGTAAGTCGATTGATTGTACTATACTCCGCTGTGAATCTGTCACAGCATGAAACACAGCAATCAATGCCCATGCCCATATAATTCCTAATATAAAGTAAACTCCAAATAATGTTTTACTCATTCCCCATATTTCTCCCATACTTTTATCTCCATAATTGTGGGGTAACAACGATTGGCTAACGAGAACTCGCTTGGCAATACTGTTGCCCCCAAGATTCAAACTAACTGCACACACATAGTTAGGTTTGTGGCAAAATAGATACATAAACTTTCGCCACACCACTTCTCTTTGGCTCTTATCTCCTGTACGAGTACGACTTGTTTCGCTCGACCAAATGTATCTAGTGGCATGAAAGCGATTGAGTAGCCACACTCAATTAAAACTACATTGTCTTACCAATGATGTACTTGGCGAGGTTGATTATGTCAGTCAATAAACCAAGTCAAAGAAGGCTTTAACTGTCGCTTTCAATTCCGTATTATATCATATATAAAATATATTTCAATAGTTTTCTTTTCGTATATCACCGAACAAGCACCGAGTGATTACCGAATGGCAACGATTTGGGGTATGACACCCCTATACTGCTATATAATATACGATTATTAATATATTATTATTACAATATATAGTATATATCTTTGGACAATACATACTAATCATTACATCTGCCCCCCTTGACAGATCGTGTCCAATCGGTATTCAATCGGTGTTCTTTCGGTGTTATGCTTTGGGGCGATACCCTATTACTTATTTGACATTCTGTAAGCACAAAGATCAAATAGATAGTCGGCTACACCTTGAGGATTCGAGACAACCAGATCTTCGATATCCTCGAGACTTGCCCCCACAAGCATATCATCTGTGATGTTAAACCACGAATTGTCATCAGGCTTAGATGCCGTACCATAGATATCATCTTTGTAGGCATCATCTCCATATTGCCAATCGTCCCAAGTAAGTCCACCATAGCTAGTTTTCTTACCATATTGAATCACAGATTTCCTATTGTTGGCTACATCATAGTTATACCCAAGTCCTCTACTAATAGAATAGGTATTGGATAGCCAACCAATTCCCTTGACATCTTTACCTTCATCAGAGTTGATGATCGTAAATTCTTTTGTCTTACCATCTAAGAACACTAGCTTATCTGTGCCAATCATCTCGCCCAATGATTCTTGCCATTCAATATTGTATAGCAAGTTAGGATTGTTAGCTAGTTGTGGTTTGATAATCCACTTGATAAATTGATGGGTGTCAGACTTACCTTTATCAATCATAGGTGTAGGCAAGTTTGGTCCATTATGCATGAGCCATAAATCTCTTCCATGATCTTGTTTATTAAGAACTTGAAATGGGTGAGACATAGCTCGATTAGTTTCGCCATGCGTATTGAATCTAAAATGCAAAGCCATAGGAATGTCCATATCCTTGTATGACTTCCACATTTTTTCTACATCAGCGAAAGTTTTTGGTACAATTTTGTGGGTGTGAACTTTGCCTTGATTGAATAGCATAAGTCCAAAGCCATCAGAATTGTTTTCGTAAGCACACTCTAATAAATCTCGATTGAGATTTTTAGGTGTATTAGTTTGTATAATTAAGCACATAACACACTTTCCTTTCTCTAAAGTTAAAAGTTATTGATTGACAACTGCGTCAATCGCTTGGTCATATTGTCTAGTAACAGACCTCGAAGGTATACCAGATAGATAACCTTTACGAACTAGCCAACCATAGAAGTATGGATAACTAGCACGATTCTGAGGTGATCGGTTAAACCACTTCAAGAATTCCTTGTAATGCTGATCAGATTCTCGGCAAGTATTCTGTTGTAAGAAATCAACCAGAGCATAACTAAATTCCAATGCTCGCATGATTCCATCTTTAGTCAGATTACTTCTGAAGATTCTCAATTCAATTGTGCTTGAATGAGCCAGATTGACCGCTTCATACTTATTGTAATTGCGTTGACCACCATCTGTGATTTTCTTCTTACGCATAACTGCATACGAGGTACAGTCAGAATCCTCGTAGAAAGTCTCTGAACGACCAGCAATTTTCTCAATAAATGATCTGTTAAATTCATTATTGATAAACACTAACAGTTTACCAACTTGTACTGATGATAGCATTTTACGATCAAGATGTATGTGCATACCTGCGGTATCAGTATTCCAACCCCTGACAAATGCCTTGCCCTCATCATCACGCAATACACCTGAATCAAATAATTCTTCAATTCGTTCTCGGTGGTATGCTAGGGTGCAAGGGGCAGACACTAGCTCGAATCCATGACTTAACGACCCATCACTTTTGAAGATACAATAATTATCATTAAAAATATTGCGTATCTGTAATGGTAAATTTTCAGGGCATCTGCTCGTAGCCTCCATCTCTATCTCAAGCCCTGACCATCTTTGTTTATGACGGGGTATGCAAGATTCTGATTTAGTATGCATGAAGTATAAATAATCCAATGGGTCACAATCGTACCGATATACACCCTCAAAACCTGAATCATAATCCTCGTCAGATGGCTCTTGGTATTGATCCCAAGATTCATAGTCATCATCTCTGAAATAGGTATCGGCTTCATCACAATAGCTGTATTGATTTTGACAGCACTCGCCTACGGTTTCATCTCCATTGTAAGCTGAGAATGTATCATCATATCCACACACCTCGCCACAGTTCGAACATTCTGCAAGATTGTAGAATTCAAATTTGTTGTCATTGAAATAATCAATAAGATCGTCAACTGCTCGATATAGTTTACATAGTGGAGCATCAGATGGAACATACTCCATACCAAAGTCACCTACGAAAACATTTTTTGCAACTAACAAACGATACATCTTATTTCTTAATGAATTTAATTCATTAAAAAATTCTTCAGCTTGATTGTATGTTCTGAAATGACCCATAACATCATCTTTGTAATAATCAAGATGGGTATTATCATCATTTACATACGATTTAATATATGCAGAAAAATAATATTTATCAGAAAACTGATTGTAAAATATTTCTTTTTTCCACAATTTATTAAATAATCGTCTGAAGTATACATAGTCTAATTTAAACATAAACACCTCTTTTATTTAATTAACCCTACCGACTTGATAGGAAACACGATACACATACAGTATATCGTGCCTTCTGTCAAGTTATTTTTTTATTAAGTCTGAAGTCCACTCTGCTTGATTTACACAGTCATTAAAATCAGCAAAGCACTCGTCATAATCATAATTATTTTTTCGTTGTTCTTTCCCAACGATAGAGCTTAAAAGTTCAAAACAATGATTAAATAAAGATTTATAATTTCCACTGTTTCTTTTACCTATAATTTCGATTAAATCTTTTCTATCATAATTATTATAAATCATTATTCCTCGCTTTCTATTGTATAATGACTGTTATCGGTGTTAGTTATATCTTGAAGGTCATCAGTATCAAAATGGTCAAAATCTGAATCAATGTTACAAGATATTTTTTCTGCAAAGGGGTTTTCGTTTGGATCTCTCATACTTGCACCCCTTGTCTTTTTAGCTCATTGATGAGCATTTTTCTGTTCTTACCTCGAGCCTTGCCCATAGCTTTCAAAAGGCTTTTCTGATAGGCGGTACGATAGTTCCAATTTTGGTACATATCTTTTTGGCTTCTCCAATAGCCCTCCGACTTGTTTGGTTTGGGCAACTTAACCCATTCACCAGTTTCTTGATCGAAATGATTCGGCATACCCTTGACATCTCCACTATCCGAGAACACCTGAACTCGATTCCACACTTGACTTGATCGCATAACAACCTCACTTTCTGACACACATTATGCACACATTTAAAAAATGTTCAAGCACTAATTCTTGCCAAGTTGGCAACGATCTGACCCGTTTTCAACAAGGAATAACTAGGTCTTGAACACCCCCCATTATACAGATTTTCTCAGACCTGTCAATACAGTATCGTCTGCCATTTTGGCAGGCAATTCCTTGCGTTCCAGCGTCCTGCTTGCCTTAATTCGTTCACCTTTTGTTCTCATAGGTCTGGCAACCCTGACCAAGCTCTAGTTTAGAATCATTCTAAAGTGGCAGGGGGTCTGGGGGGTGGGGGTAAAATAAAAGTACCCCACCCAAAAAAACTCACAGCTAGTACTATACTATATGCGTCTCAAAAAATTTTAGCAAATTTTGAACTTTTTTTTAAAAGGTCGGGCGTGCCCCCTTTGTGTGGAGAGAAAGGGGAGGAAGCGTCATGTGAGAGAGAGTGTGGTGTGTGTTATGTACGCTTGTGGAGTCCTCCCCTTGTACAGGAGATGTATCACTTGCATGATACAAGTTAATTATAAACTAACCAGGGTTGCATTGCAACCTACATTTATGCTATAATCTAAAAAAATAATTGGAGATCCTAATGAAAGAGTTGACTGAAAGACAAGAAGTCTTTTGCAATGAATTTATTAAAGACTTAAATGCTGTGCAGGCTGCAATTCGTGCGGGTTATTCTACCCAGCATGCGAAGAAGAATGCCTATACACTTCTTCGTCAGGCTCGGATCTCTGAAAGAATAGCGGAATTAAAAGGTGAATCAATTAAACGAACAAAAATCGAAGCGGATGACATTCTTCGCCGTCTTGTTAGAATTGCTGAAAGAACTGAACAAGAGGGGGACTACAACGCAGCTATAAGATCTTTAGAACTTTTAGGTAAACATCAAGCGTTGTGGACTGATAGAAATATTACTGAGATACAAAATGCATTTGCAACAGGGAATAGTGATGAAGATATCGCTAGAGATATTGAGCGCTTGCAAAAAATTGCTGCACCTAAATTAAAAATAGTGAAAGAATAATAAGATGGAACAAAAACCTAGACAAGAAACTTATGAATTTCCAGTAGCTAAACCACCTAAAGATATGGACAAAAGAAATCTTCTTCCAGTAGGCAAGTTACCTAAAGATAAAAAACTAAGAGATTCTCTTTTAGAACAAAGGAAAAGTGGCGCAGGATATTCAGGAACAGAGGATTATAAACAATGAGCGATTCAGCAGTTCGTAAAGTACAAAAAGGTAAAGAACCAAACGGCGAAAAACTTTTGACAGAAAAACAAAAGACACTGCCTGATTTTTTAAAAGAGAAAATAATCGAATCTAAAAAATCTGGTGCTGGTTATTCTGGAACAGAAGATTATAAAACTTAAACGTATTTGGCTAAACGTAAACCCCCACCCCCTAAAGAATCTTCCAACGCTCTAGATGAGTTTTGGCAAAGCGTAGGGTGTGATCCTAAAACAGGAAAACCAAAAAAGGAAAAAGATGACAACAGAAAGTGAAAAATATTTAAAGCAGATTGAAGGTTTGATGCGGGGGCACACTGGTGCATCCAAAGGTAATATAGATATTCCAAGTGTTAGAAGAAACAAAAAAGTAGATGCGGGAACACCAAAGCCTGTAGAAACTAAAGTGTTGACAAGTAAAGTACATGAGGGTGCTTTAAAAAAACTTAATAAAAAGTTTGCAAAAGATATGAAAAAAATGGGAGTGGGTTATTCAGGAACAACTGATTACAAAGTATAGGAGATACGATGAAGGGAAGAATTTTACTACCACAAATAAAAGCATACGATCCTGCCAATCCACCTAAAGATATTGCACGTCAATTGGTATTATGGGGATTAAATGCTTATGTCACAGAATAAAGAAATCAGAGATGCAGCTACAAGGTTAGCAATCGTACAAGCTCGTGAAGATTTTTTAGCATTTGTTATGCTTATGAATCCTAGCTTTAGTGTTGGACCACACCACAGAGTTTTGTGTGATGAGTTAATGCGTTTAGAAAAAAATGAAATAGATCGTTTGATGGTTTTTATTTCTCCACGTTCTTCTAAATCTTTAATTACATCTACATATTTTCCTGCATGGGCTTTAGGTCGAAATCCTTTTTGGCAAGAAATTGCTGTATCACATAGTGATGACCTTGCTACTCGTTTTGGTAGAGCCATAAGAGATATTATATACTCTCCTGCCTATCAATCTATATTTCCAAATGTATTAATTCGTAAAGATAATCGCTCGGCAAACAGTTGGGCACTAGAACATAAAAAGAAACAAGCAGGATCTTTTCTTGCAGCGGGATCTGGATCAGGTATCGCTGGTTTTGGTGCTCACTTAGCCATCATAGATGACCCAATATCTGAGCAAGATGCTTATTCAAAGTCTAGAAGAACACATTTAAACAACTGGTATGCTTCTGGTTTGCGCACAAGACTCATGCCTGGTGGTAAAATTGTACTAGTTATGACTAGATGGCATGAAAATGACTTAGCAGGGCACTTATTAAAGGCAGAAGACAGCGGAGTTATGGCAGATAAGTGGTCTGTTGTACGAATTCCTGCCCTAAATACCACAGAATCTGTAGAAATTTTAAATAAAGCTAGAGAACAGCTTATAAAACAAGGATATTTAACGGAAGATTACCCAGTATTAAAGATTGGTGAGTCATTTTGGCCTGCATCTGACCGCAAAGAAGGTTTTTGCTGGACAACTGAAGAGATAATACGTACAAAAAACAACACACCTGGGTTTAAATTCGATGCATTGTACGGACAAGCGCCTACAGCAGAGGAAGGTAACGTAATAAAAGCAGAATGGTGGCAAGATTGGGACAATACGCAACCACCTGAGTGTGATTACATTATACAATCTTGGGATACTGCGTTTTCTACCAGAACAACTGCAGATTATTCAGCGGTAACTACATGGGGCATCTATAAATCAGGACTTGACATGCCTAATTTAATATTGCTGGGGGCAGAACGAGGCAGATGGGACTTTCCTACGTTAAGATCAAAGGTTGTTGAAAAGTATAATGACTATAATCCTGATTCAGTTATCATAGAGAAGAAAGCTTCAGGACAATCTTTAATCCAAGACCTAAGAATGACGGGCATACCTATATTTGAATATCAACCTGACAGAGATAAAGTTGCAAGAGCGTATGCTATCACCTCTTTATTTCATAACGGCAGAATTCATGCCCCCTTTAGTAAGGTTTGGGCAAAAGAAGTTATGGAAGAGTCCAGAGCTTTTCCAACTGCAACACATGATGACTATATGGATACGCTAACACAAGCTTTATTATGGGTACGTAACGGGGGTTATCTAACTCACGGAGATGATACATGGCTTGACAAAGTCGAAAAACGAGTTTATAATAGGGAGCACCGAGCTTATTATTAATGCAGGAGATTTAGGAAAAATAAATGGCAATTGAGAAAGTAATGACACCAACTTTACCAGGGGATTTTGCAAACCCAGTAAAGATTGATACGGATGATGAAAACATTAGTGTAGATGAAGCAGGCAATATAGAAGTTACACTGCCTGATAATCAAGCTTTAATGGAAGCAGAAGCTATGGGGATGCTTGAAGAAAATCAAGATCCAGCTACAGACTTCGATGCTAATCTAGTAGAGTTCATGGATGAATCAGACATAACTGAAACAGCTTTGGAACTTTATGAAGGCTATACTGTTGACAAAGAATCTAGAGAAGAGTATGATAGTATTGCAGAAGATGGTGTCAATTTATTAGGTTTACAATACGAAGAAAGTTCTCAACCCTTTGCAGGAGCATGTGGCGTAACCCATCCTATACTTGCTCAGTCTGTTGTTAAGTTTCAAGCTAAAGCATTTAAAGAATTAAATCCTACTGAAGGTCCTGTTCGTACTAGAATTATGGGAGTGCAGACAGATCAAAAATTACAACAAGCAAATCGTATTAGAAATTTTATGAACTGGCAAACTCAAATACAAATGCCAGAGTATGGTCCTGAATTAGATCGT
>Ga0160422_10000044_pt1 | contig 60075 bp, 54 predicted proteins | sample Fk160mmetaG_FD_108192 | JGI IMG/M metagenome (GOLD analysis project Ga0160422, IMG submission 108192) | Marine microbial communities from the Central Pacific Ocean - Fk160115 60m metaG | ecosystem: Environmental > Aquatic > Marine > Oceanic > Photic zone | place: The Central Pacific Ocean... | reverse complement strand
TTTGTTTTTTTTATCTAAGAATTCTCCAAAATAGGCCCCTAAATAAATAATTATGCCCATTTGAATTGACAATGATGTTAAAAGCAGATATCTGTTAGGCAGATTTTTCTTTTTGTTCTTTTGTTCCCGCATCTTTAATGTCTTTAATAACAGCGCCCATACTGCATGATCCCGTAAAAGCAGCGCCTGGCTCTATTGAAAGTTTGTTCGTTACAATATCCCCATTTAACTTTGCGGTGGATTTAAGTAGCAGTAATTGTGAAACTGTTATTTTGGCATTTACAACTCCCGCGATATCAGCACTATTACAAGAAACATCACCCTCAATAACCCCCTCTTTTCCAAGAACAACTTTTCCTAGTGTGTTAACTGTTCCCTTGAGTGTTCCGTCTACCCTAATATCTCCTTTTGAATCGATGTCTCCCGAAACTATCGTTCCAACACCAATAGTGTTAATTGTCTCCTTCATATCTTTTTTTTTTTCTTGATTAGAAAACATTATTTTGTTTTAAGCAAACTTATAAAATTATTGTGATTTTATTGATTTAATTTAATTATAATTTGTTGAGAAAAATCTTTTGTACCCATTAATATCTTTCTTCTCGTAAAATTGTCTAAAATTTTCTAAGGAGATTGAAAATAAATTGTGCTCGGTCTTGTTTAGCTCTCTTTTTATTTTTTGTTCAGCTTCAAACAACATAAAATACTCCATTGATTCGTTTGCATTTTCGAAGGGCTTAATTATTAATAGGTGCTGATCTATTCCAAGAAGCAAAGAGCTTACTTCAAACACCTCATTACCAATGTTTTTCATGTGAAAGTCCGAGATTAATGTTTTTAAAAAAGTCATGTCGACACCTTTGCCTGCTAGCGTTAAAACAATCATGTGGGGGGTGTTTTTCCGATATAAATACGATGAGCCTGTTTTTGCCACTTCGTTAGCCTCTTGTATTCTTGTTGGGTCATTTATTGACTCTATCAAGTGTGTTGCCTGAGCCAACACAAGATCGTCTTTGTTATCAATTGTTTTTAATGTTGCGAGGGCGCCTTCTGTATTGTTTAATGAAATTTGAGAAAGCGCCCTTAGAAGCAATAGCTTTGGTTTGTGTGTGCTTTCGTTTATAGCTTTTGTTAATAATAATACTTGGTCATATTTCTCGCTGTTGTATAGCGTCAACACCTCTTTGTATTTTAACACCTCTTTGTTTTCTTCGTTCTGCTCAACGTGCTGATAATTAGAGTCTAAAATCATTTTTGTATAAACGCTTTTTGGAAAACTGCTTATTAACAACTTTTTTGTTTCGGCTCGCTTCTTTTCATTGACCCCTTTATAATTGTTATAAACGCTATAGAGTGCTAGCGAAGAATATTCATTGTCTTTAGGATACCTGTTGAAAATTTCTAAAAAACTTTGACTACTTAATTCTGTTTTATTTAGGCTTTGTTTATACAGCACACCCAAATTATAAAGAGCCTCTTTGATTTTTTGATCTGACAAGTACAGATCCTGCTCGCTTGAAGGAATTTGGCTTAAATAGTATTGGGGGTCTTTAGTGTTTTGTGTTTCGGCTTTTGTGGTGTCATTAAGCAGCGTATCCTGGCCTATATTTAAACTTTTTTTATCCTTTCTTCTCCAGTCGTCTTCTAATTTTCTAGACCCCCATTTTTTTCTAAATTCTGATAACCCAAAGCTTAATGTTGCTGGGTTGTAGAAATACCATTTTCCGCCACTTGTATTTGTTCCAAATTGATTACCCCTTCTGTTGTCCAGGCCGCTTTGATAAGCAACTTGCTTTTTTAATCTTTTTTCTTCAGCTAATCTTTTTTCTTCAGCTATTTCTTTTTGTATAATTTGTTGAACTATTCTTTTTTGTTCTGAAGGGCCTAACCTAGAAAGCTCTTGCAGACTATCCTGAAGAGCCACTGTTTCTAGGTTTAAAACTAGTGCAGAAGCAATCTCATGCTCTTCTTTTGTTTCTAAAAACAACCTATAATTTTCGTCCATATATTTGATTGTGCTATCATAAAGTGATTTAGATGAAAAATATTTTTTTTGATAAAAATTTAGTTTGGCTGCAGCTAAATAAGATATAGCTTTTTGAGTGTTGTTTTCTATACTATACAAAGATGAAAGGTTGTAGTTGTTTAAAGCAGATGTGGTGTCTTCTGTGTTAATGTTTAGCTCCGCTATAGTGTAATAGATTTGGTCTAAATACTCTTTATTTTTATCGTCTTTTGTCATTTTTAATAGCTCCTGCTTCATTTTGTCAGCACCCTTGTTTTCTTTTGAAAAAGTTCTGGCAATATTCATTTTCGCATTAAACGCCATTTCATAATCTGGACTAGATTTTAAAACCTGCTGAAAATGTTTATGCGCTTCCGCATATTGTTTTTCTTGCTGATAAATTTGTGCCAAGACATAATGATGTCTAACTTTATTTCTTTTGCCTTTAATTAATTGAAGCGAATTAATTAATTCTTTTTTTGCTGAAACAAAATCGTTAATTCTAATATAGTAGTCCGCGTATATGCTCGCCAACAATGCTTTTGTTTTTTTTGAGACTTCTTTGTAAGAGTTAAGGTCTGCCATTTCTTTTTTTGCTGAAGAGAAATCTTCTTTTTCAATATAACTTCTAAGCAACCAAAGTGATGCTAGCAATTTTATTTCGTTGTTTTCGTATTCACTTTTTATAAATGCGAAAGTCTTACTTGACTCATCGAAATTTCCCTTATAAAAATAAGCCTTGCCGATCATTAAGTAATTGTCGTCTATCCACTTACAGTATTCTTTGCCCTCTATTTTCATTGAATGTCTTTGAATTACTATTGAGCCCTTTTGTATGGCTTTGTCCATGTAGGTGTGGGTTTTTTTTGATTCCTCTAGATTTGTTTCAGGAAATATATTCAATATTGTTGTATAATCATCTTTGTGGTTTTTATGAATTTTAAAAACACCTGACTTTAAACTTTCGTTTCCGTTAAAATAACCGTTATATTTTGCTGAAGTGTTGTGGTACTGTCTGTTTACCCATGATTTTTTTTTAGTTGAACAAGATGAAAAAATCAAGAACAAAAAAAATACTACTATTGTTATTTTATGTTTTGTTGTCCCCCGCATAAAGTTATTAAACTGTGATTTAATTGTTTTATTTTGTTCTATTCAAAAAATATAGCAAATATGCTTATAATTTTATGATATTTGCAAAATTATGTCCGATAAAAACAAAACAACCTGGCTACTGAAAAAAGCTTTAATAAGATATCGCTTTGTTATTATGACAGACGATTCTTTTGAAGAAAAAATTTCTGTAAAATTTAGTCGTTTGAAGTTATTTTCTTTCTCCATCGGCTTGTTGATTCTTATATTTATCCTTTCTTTTGTGCTAATTTCTAATACTAAAATTAAAAGTTTGGTTCCTGGAATATCTAAAAAAGACCTTGAAGAAAAAGTTGTTAATTTATCAATAAGAGCCGACTCACTTGTTGCTGTTTTAAGCTTTCAAAAAACATACTTAAACAACCTAGAAAACATAATAAACGGAAATATTAATCCTTTTGAAGATGATTTGTCACAAGAAGAGTTGGAAATAGATATCTCTAAAATAAACTTTTCGCCTTCTGCTAAGGACTCTTTATTTCGTTTAAGTGTAGAAGAAGAAGAAAAAGGAACCCTTAGTTTTAATAAAGCTAAAAACAACTTAATACTTTTTTTTCCCCCTATTTCAGGTGTTATAACCGATCGTTTTAGCACCGATTCCCATCACTATGGCATTGACTTAGTTGCAAAAGAAAACACTAAAATCGCATCAGTTTTAGCAGGAACAATAGTTATAAGTGAATGGAGCCCTAATACGGGTCACACTATTGGCGTGCAACATAAAGATGGTTATTTGTCTTTTTATAAACACAACTCTGTATTGTTGCGTTCTGCAGGTGATTATGTTAAGAAAGGTGAGCATATTGCAATAATTGGTGACTCCGGTGAGTATTCTTCTGGGCCGCACCTACATTTTGAGCTGTGGCACAACGGGATAGCTGTAGATCCAGAGAAATATATTGTCTTTTAATATGAGTTTAAAGGCATTTTTAAGTATCTGCTTTGCTCGCTTTGTTGTAAAGAAAAACAATGTTTGGAAACATAACGCCTTAGAACACCAACAAACAATTATGCATCAACTAATTGCAAAAGCCAAAAAAACCGCTTTTGGTTCAGATCACTCTTTCTCAGAAATAACATGCTACAGTGATTTTAAAAAAAATATTCCTATAAGAGATTATGAAGAAATTAAGACATATATAGATAGGGTTGTAAGTGGAGAAAAGGACGTCTTATGGCCAAGAAAACCAATATACTTTTGTAAAACCTCTGGTACAACATCCGGATCAAAATTCATTCCAATTACAAAAGAAAGTATGCCATTTCATCTTAAAGCAGCAAAAGACGCAATACTAACTTATATTTTAGAAACAAAAAACTCAAGTATAGTTAATGGAAAAATGATTTTTTTGCAAGGAAGCCCTGTTTTGACAAAAACTGGCTCTGTGTTAACCGGGCGTCTTTCTGGAATTGTTGCACATCACATTCCTTTTTATTTGAAAAAGAACAGGCTGCCTTCTTTTACAACGAATTCCATTGAAGATTGGGAAAAAAAAGTAGATGCTATTGTCGATGAAACAATAAATGAAAACATGGCAGTTATATCTGGTATTCCACCTTGGGTTCAGATGTATTTTGAAAAACTAAATAAAAAAAGCGGAAAGTTAATTGGTGATTTGTTTAAAAATTTTAGTCTCTTCATTTATGGTGGTGTTAATTTTGCACCATACAAAAACTCTTTTGAAAAGCTCATTGGAAAAAAAATAGATGGAATTGAACTATACCCGGCCTCAGAAGGGTTTATAGCATATCAAGATTCTCAAAAGGAAAGCGGAATGCTGCTTTGTGTTAATCACGGGATTTTTTACGAGTTTATAGAAGCTCAAGATTTTTTTAGCAAAAACTCTAATAGAATTTGCCTGGCAGATGTTAAGGTTGGTGTTAATTATGTTATAATTCTTAATACAAATGCGGGACTGTGGGGATACTGCATTGGAGACACGGTCAAGTTTGTTTCAAAAGATCCGTACAGAATTGTGGTAACCGGAAGAATAAAACACTTTACATCCGCTTTTGGGGAACATGTAATTGCTGAAGAGGTAGAGAGCTCTTTGAAAGAAGCTCTTCAGCTTTTTCCAGCCGAAATTAATGAGTTTCACGTGGCCCCACAAGTCAACCCTACTAGAGGGTTGCCTTATCACGAATGGTTTATAGAATTTAAAAAACATCCTAAAGACTTAATCGGTTTTAAAAAATCTCTTGATATTTGTCTACAAAAGCACAATAGTTATTATCGAGATCTTGTTGCAGGAAGTGTTTTAAGTGAGCTCAAAATTACCTGCATTAGCAAAAAAGGTTTTGTTAAGTTTATGAAAGATGTAGGTAAGCTTGGTGGGCAAAACAAAGTCCCTCGTCTGGCTAATGACAGAAAAATTGCTGAAAAATTAAATATATATCGTGAATAAAAAAACAAAAAGAATAGCTATTCTCGGCTCAACAGGCTCTATTGGCACACAGGCTCTTGACGTAATTTCAAGACACAAAAAACTTTTTAGTGTAGAAGTATTAACTGCAAACAACAATTCAGAATTATTAATCCAGCAAGCAAAAAAATACAATCCAAACATTGTAGTTATTAAAAACGAAAAAAATTACGCCGAAGTTTTTGCTGCGCTTGATAAGAAAGGAATTAAAGTTTTTTGTGGAGAAAAATCAATTGAAGATGTGGTTGAATCAGAAAATATTGACATTGTGCTTACCGCCCTTGTTGGTTACTCTGGCTTAAAACCAACTATCCGCGCTATCAAAAAAGGTAAAAAAATCGCTTTAGCTAACAAAGAAACTCTTGTTGTTGCGGGCGACTTAATAACGAAAATGTCTTTGGAGTATGGTGCTGAAATTGTGCCGGTTGACTCTGAACATTCTGCAATATTTCAATGCTTAGTTGGCGAAGGTTATAATAACATAGAAAAAATTTATCTTACTGCATCTGGTGGGCCTTTTAGAGGCTGGAGGAGTGATAGGCTGAAGTTTGTAACAAAAAAAGAGGCATTAAAACACCCGAATTGGGACATGGGTGCAAAAATCACAATTGATAGCGCTACTCTTATGAATAAGGGTTTAGAAGTAATTGAAGCAAAATGGTTATTTGATTTAAAACCCAGTCAAGTCGAGGTGGTTGTTCACCCTCAATCTATTATACATTCTGCAGTACAATTTGAAGACGGCTCAATAAAAGCGCAGCTCGGCCTGCCAGACATGATGTTGCCGATACAATATGCTCTTGGATATCCTAAAAGACTAAAGAACACTTTTGAGCGATTTTCTTTTTTTAATTATCCTGAGCTTACATTTGAAAAGCCTGATCTTAAAACATTTAAGTGTTTAAACCTTGCTTATTTGGCCATGCAAAAGGGGGGTAATGCTCCTTGCGTTTTAAATGCTGCAAACGAAGTTGCAGTTGAGGCCTTTTTAAAAGACAAAATATCTTTTTTAAAAATAGCTGATTTAATTGGTAATTGTCTAGAAAAAATTAATTTTGTTGCGAGTCCTAAAATCGAAGATTACGTTGAAACCGATCTTCAAACCAGGTCACTTGCAAAAAGAATAGTATCAAATGGAAGTAATTTTAATTAAAGCCGCACAACTTATACTAAGCTTGTCAATACTAATTGTATTACACGAACTTGGCCATTTTATACCTGCGAGGCTATTCAAAACTCGTGTTGAAAAATTCTATTTGTTTTTTGACCCTTGGTTTTCTGTCATAAAGAAAAAAGTTGGTGATACTGAATACGGTATTGGTTGGCTTCCTCTTGGTGGTTATGTTAAAATCTCTGGTATGATAGACGAAAGTATGGACAAAGAGCAAATGGCTAAACCTCCCAAACCCTGGGAGTTTAGGTCGAAGCCAGCGTGGCAGCGCCTTATCATTATGCTTGGGGGAGTAACTGTTAATTTTCTTCTTGGGTTTTTTATATATTCTATGGTTTTATATAAGTGGGGGGACCCGTATATAGCAAATAAAGACATGAAAAATGGCTTAGTATTCTCTGACTTTGCTAAAGAAATAGGCTTTAAAGATGGAGATAAGATTTTAAGTGTCGACGGTGAAAAAATAGACCGACTAGACAAATACGGTAAGGTTGTAAAAATGATGGCTGTTAGAGACGAAGCATTCAGCGTTCTGGTTGATAGAGGTGGTGTTGTCACGGAAATTAAAGTTGGAAACAATTTTATTAAGGGTCTTACAAAAAAAGGGCGAGGTCAGAATTTTATTGATATTAATCTGCTTCCCAAAAATCAGCTTATTGTTGCTTCTGTTCAAAAAAACTCTAACGCAGAGTCTGCCGGTCTATTAAATGGCGATATTATTATTTCTGTTAATGATTTTGAAGATAAAAATCAAGGTTATCTCTTGATGAGTAAAATTAATAGAAACAAAAACAAAACTATATCTCTTGGTGTTGAGCGATCGGACTCATTAATCTATTTAGATGTTCCTGTAAACAAAGAAGGAAAAATTGGTTTTGTTTTTGAACAGGATGTTCCAAAAAGATCGCTAGACACATTTAGTTTTTTTGCTTCTTTTCCTGCTGGATACAAAAAAACCATGTTTGAGCTCGAAAATTATATTGCACAGTTTGGTCTTATGTTTAATTCAGATAACGAACTTGGTGGAGAGCTTGGTGGGTTTGGCGCAATTGGAAGCATGTTTCCTGAAAAGTGGAACTGGCTAAGATTTTGGGAATTGACAGCCTTTCTTTCTATCATGCTTGCTTTCTTAAATCTCTTGCCTATACCCGCTTTAGACGGTGGACATGTTGTGTTTTTATTATATGAAATGATTGTCGGTAAACCCGCGCCAGAAAAAGTTATGGAATATGCTCAGGTTGTAGGTTTTGTTTTACTTATGAGCCTTGTTGTTTATGCAAACGGTAACGATATCTTAAAGCTTTTTTAATACTTAATTTGCTAAAGGCTGCTTGGTTTCTTTATATTTGCTTATGAAATTATAAAACTTTTTAATATGCTTGATGGCTTAGATACTAACGGTTATATATTAATTTTTGCTTCAACAATAATAATCTCGTATTTCTTTAATTCCTACTCTAAAAAATCTGGTGTTCCTGCCGTCTTACTTCTTATTGGGCTTGGAGTTGTTGTAAATTTAGTTGCTGGTGGTTGGAACGATAGCTTTACCGAAATGTTAAAACTACTTGGTACTGTGGGGTTAATTTTAATTGTTCTTGAAGCTGCATTAGACCTAAAGCTTTTAAAAGAAAAATTCGGTGTTATTTTGAAATCACTTGCAGTTAGTATTGTTGCTTTAGTCGCCACATCTTACGCAGCAGCAGGCTTTATCTCTTTGGTTATACCTGAATTTTCTTTAGTTCATGCTCTGCTACTTACTATACCTTTGTCTATTTTAAGCTCCGCAATAATTCTACCTTCAATTGAAGATTTACAACAAAATAAAAAAGAATTTCTAATTTATGAAAGCACCTTTTCTGATATCGTTGGTATTATCTTTTTTTATGGCGTATTAGGTTTTGTTGGCTCTGAGGATACAGATAACGTGCTTCCCGAAACATTTAAAGGATTATTGCTTACTGTTATTTTTTCTGTAGTTATTTCTTATATTCTTGTATATATTTTTCAGCACTTAAAGGGTCATGCAAAACTTTTTTTATTAATCTCTGTTCTTTTATTTTTATATGCCATTGGTAAAATAAATCATTACCCCGTCCTGTTAATTATTTTAATTTTTGGATTAATTTTAAATAACTATAAGTTGTTTTTTACTGGAGTTTTTGAGGGGCTAGTAATTCCTGAGAGGGTGGAAAGGATCTTGTCTGACTTTCGTCTTGTAACAATAGAGTCTGCTTTTGTTGTTAGAACCTTTTTCTTTATTTTATTTGGTTGGTCAATTGTTTTTTCTGACCTTTTAAGCTTTAAGGTCATTGGAATAGGAATTGTTTTAATAATTATTATTTATTTTTTTAGAGCTTTAGTTTTATTAATTTTTGGAAAAACTGTTTCATTAGAAAAAATTACTCCCGAAGTTTTTGTTGCGCCAAGAGGCCTTATAACAATTCTTCTTTTTTATAAAATTCCAGAAGATATTAAAGGAGATAATCCTCACCTAGATGGAATATTACTTTTTGTTATATTGTTTTCATGTATAATAATGTCTTGGTCCTTAATAAAACAAAAAAATAAAGAAGCTATAAAAGAATTAGTTGTTACTGATAGCGAAATGAATGCTGATGAAATTAGCCAAGAGCCTGAACTGGACCAAACTCATGATGAACACAAAGAAAATTAAGTGTTGCTATTTTATTATTTGGTAATACCTATCTTTTTGTAGATTTGCAAACGAAAAAAATCTATCATGATAAATATTAAAAATACTCTTTCAGTCTTAAAAATTGATAAAATTAACAATGGTTCTTCTGTTGGGTCCTGTTCTTTTGGAAAAGGTTCAAAAATTGACTCTTTTTCTCCTGTTGATGGAGCTCTAATTGGTTCAGTAACATCCACAACAAAAGAAGAGTATCAAAAGGTTATTCTGTCTGCTTCCTCTGCCTATGATTTCTGGAGGTCGGTTCCTGCACCAAAAAGAGGAGACATTGTTCGTCAATATGGCGAAAAATTAAGAGAATATAAACAGCCTCTTGGAGAACTTGTTTCTTATGAAATGGGAAAATCTCTACAAGAAGGACTTGGCGAAGTTCAAGAGATGATTGATATTTGTGATTTTGCAGTTGGTCTTTCAAGACAATTGCATGGGCTAACTATGCACTCTGAACGCCCTGGACACAGAATGTATGAACAGTATCATCCTTTGGGAATTGTTGGTATAATTTCTGCTTTTAATTTTCCCGTAGCTGTCTGGAATTGGAATACTGCTTTAGCTTGGGTGTGCGGTGACGTATGTGTATGGAAACCGTCTGAGAAAGCGCCTTTATGTGCTGTAGCATGTCAAAACATTTGGAATATTGTTGCAAAAGAAAATAATTTACCTGATGGTATTTCTTGCTTAGTAAACGGTAATTATGTTGTTGGAGAAATGATAACCTCTGATGAAAGGATTCCTTTAGTGTCTGCAACAGGCTCTACTAGAATGGGAAGAATTGTTGGCGCTGAAGTTGCAAAAAGGTTTGGCAAATCTTTGCTAGAGCTTGGTGGGAATAACGCAATTATTATTTCTCCTAATGCTGATTTAGATATAACTATTATTGGTGCTCTTTTTGGTGCTGTTGGAACATGTGGACAAAGATGCACTTCTACTAGAAGATTAATTATTCATGAATCTATTTATAATGAAGTTAAAAACAAGCTTATTTCAGCATACAAACAAATAAAAATTGGTAATCCTTTAAATGAAGAAAATCATGTGGGCCCTCTTATTGACAAAGATGCTGTAAATATGTATTTGAGTGCTATTAAAAAAGCTGTTAAAGAAGGAGGGGAAATTGTTGTAGAAGGTGGTGTTTTAGAAGGAGTTGGTTATGAAAGTGGTTGTTATGTAAAACCTGTTATTATTGAAGCCGAAAATCATTTTGAAATTGTTCAAGAGGAAACTTTTGCTCCAATATTATATTTAATAAAGTACTCTTCTTTAGAAGAAGCTATAAGCTTACAAAATGGTGTTAAACAGGGGCTGTCTTCAGCAATTATGACGAAAGATTTGAGAGAGGCAGAAAAGTTTCTTTCTGCTTCAGGCAGTGATTGTGGTATTGCAAATGTAAATATTGGAACTTCTGGTGCAGAAATTGGTGGTGCCTTTGGTGGAGAAAAAGAAACCGGGGGCGGAAGAGAAAGCGGATCAGATGCTTGGAAAATTTATATGAGAAGACAAACAAATACTATTAACTACTCCTCTGATCTTCCCTTGGCGCAAGGAATAAAGTTTGACCTTTAGTTTTTATCGACTTTTATTCTTTCGTCTCTGTTTGCTAATTCCCAAGCTGTTAAAAAAACAAGTCTCGTTATTGTTTCTATTTTATTAAAATCAATTTTTTCTATTGTGTCTGTTGTTTTATGATAATCGTCGTGTATCCCATTAAAATAAAATATAACTGGTATATTATTTTTTGCAAAATTATAATGATCTGATCTATAGTAATATTTATTTGGGTCATCTTCTGTGTTATATGTATAGTCTAGTTTTAATCCTATATGTTGTTTATTTACGTCTTCACTTATATTATGTAGCTCTTGACTTAACATATCTGATCCTATTAAATAAACATAATCTGCTGTGTCATTATAATAATCTAAACGACCTATCATATCAATATTTAAATTTGCTACAGTCATTTCTAAAGGATATACTGGATTTTCTGTGTAGTGTTTGCTTCCAAGAAGTCCTTTTTCTTCTCCTGAAACAGGCATAATAAGAATAGATCTTCTTGGTCCTTCCCCTTCATTTTTTGCAATCATGAAAGCCTCCGCTATTTCTAATACGGCTGATGTTCCTGATCCATTATCATCAGCTCCATTAAAAATTAAAGTATCATGCTTTCCCAAATGATCATAATGAGCAGTTATCATAATTATTTCATCTTTTAGGTCTGAACCCTCTATATATCCCAAAACATTTTCACCTTTTACTAATCTTCTTTTTGCAAATAAAGTTGTAATAAAGTCTTCTTCACAATCTTCACAGTTATATTTGCAAATATGTCTATCGGATTCTGCCTCAAATTTTTGATAATAAGTACTATCTTTATAAGGAGGTATTCCTATACTTATAAAATGATCTTTTATATATTCAGCAGCTTTTTTTTGGCCTATCCTTCCTGTTTCTCTTCCTTGTAAAGAGTCAGAAGATAAAATACTTAAGTGATTTTTTAAATCTTCAACAACTATCGTTTTAGAATAATATATATTATTCTGTGTATAATTTATAAATGGAATAAAAACTAATAGTACAATCAGTTTTTTCATTTACTATTCAATTATTTTATATATTAATGGTTCAGAAATAGTAATTGTTTTTGATTCTGCTTTTGTTTCTTTAACTTGAATATTATTAAAAATAATAATCCCGCCTATTTCTACACTTTTTATTGCTTTTATTGTCGTTTCATTAAATAAACTTGCATTATTTTTTCTAATAAATGTACCCTCCCTGTTTGAATAATTAACATCAAAACCAAGTATTTCATATTTACTTAGTTTACTTTTAATTATTAACTCTTGTGCTTTAAGTAATTGTTCTTTGGTAACTTTATTATTACCTTTTTCAATACCATTTGCAGTAATGATTACTTTTGGTGTGTCTTTTGGATATGCTGGTGATTGAGCTGGTAAATTTAAGCTCAGTAAAAATAAAATTATATTTAAAATTATTTTTTTCATAATAACATAATTGTTTTAATTAGAATTTAAATTTATTTTTTTTACTCTATTTACGTGTCTTCCTCCTTCAAAATCTGTTGTTAAAAATATATTCACTATTTTTTTTATTTCATCCCAACTTAAGTGTCTTGCTGGCATTGTAAGAACATTTGCATTATTATGTAACCTTGCTTGCTCAGCTATATGTGTATTCCAACATAAAGCAGCTCTTATTCCTTGATGCTTATTAGCAGACATATTTATTCCGTTTCCTGTACCACAAAATTGAATTCCAAAATCATTTTCCTTTTTTTCAATACTTTCTGCTAATTGATGAGCAAAATCCGGGTAATCCACACTTTCTAAAGAAAAACAACCAAAATCTTTTATTTTTTTTCCTTTTTTTAATAAATACTCTTTTAGTAGTTCTTTAAAATTATACCCTGCATGGTCACAAGCTAATGCAATTTTCATTTTTTTTATTTAAACATTGTGTTAATATTTATTTTTCTTAATAAGAAATTTACTTTTTTTTTTTTAATATTCAATATATATTTTTGTTTATAATTTGTTTGTCAATTAGTTTTAATTAATAAATATAAATTAAAAAAATTTTTAAGCATTTATACTTTTTAAAAGTCAATATTTTTAATTATTATTTATTAATTATTTTTTAATAAAATTATTAACGTTTTTAATACTAAAAATTTATTTATTTTTTAAAAATTAATTACATATTTCAATATTAACAAACATAATAAATTTGTTGGTAATAATATTATTTTTATGATTTACAATATTTTATGTTTGTTAATTATTATTAGTTTTTGTTAATATTTTTTAATAAATAATTTTTAAAAATTTTTAATCACTTTTTTTTTAACACATTTAACAAATAATATAAATTAATATATAATATATTTATTTTAAAATAACATATAATATAATAATATTATCAAAAAATAACATAACAAAATAACTTCAATTTATTTTAATATTTTTACTTATCTAATAATAATCAAATGATAGAAATTAAATATTTTATGAAGGAATTTTATCAAATAAAGTTAGAACAATTTAAAACAACTAAATTTATTAAATTAAATTAAAATCAAGATGTTTTTTTTCTAAATCAGCATTTTTAATTTTAACTTTTACTTTTTGTCCAAGTTGATAAATTTTTTTTGTTCTATATCCTATTAGAGAAAAGGTTTTTTCATCATAAAAATAGTGATCATCTTTAATACTATTAATTTTAACTAATCCTTCACAGCTGTTTTCAATTAATTCAACATATAATCCCCATTCTTTAACACCAGAGATAATACCACTATAAATATCACCAACATTTTGTTTTAAAAATTTAACTTGCATGTATTTAATACATTCTCTTTCAGCTTTTGTTGCAGCTATTTCCATATCTGAACAATGTTTACATTTTAATTCAAGAGTATCTTTATCAATAACATCTTCTTTTAAATTATAATTATAGAGAAGTCGATGAGCCATTAGATCAGGGTATCTACGAATAGGTGAGGTAAAATGAGAATAGTAATTAAAAGATAACCCATAATGACCAATATTGTTTGTAGAATATAGTGCCTTAGCCATAGATCTAATAGCTAAAGTTTCTATTAGTGTTTGCTCTGATTTTCCTTTTATTTTATCAAGTAAATTATTAATTGATTTAGATAAATTTTTTTTATCTAATTTATAGCCAAATTTTTTAATAAGTCTGTTTAATGAATTAATACTTTCTTTATCCGGAACATCATGAATTCTATAAACAAAAGGTTTTTTTAATAATGAAATATGTTTTCCAACAGTTTTGTTTGCTAGCAACATAAATTCTTCTATTAGTTTATGCGTTGATAGTGGTTTTTTAAAATAAACATCAATAGGGTTATTTTTATCATCAAGCACAAACTTTACTTCTTTACTTTCAAATGAAATAGATCCCTTGTCTTCTCTTTTTTTTCTTAAATTTTTTGCAAAAGAATTAAGTAACTTAAGTTCTTTGTAGAATACACCAGATTTTTTTGTTAATATTTCTTCAGCTTTTTCATAAGTAAATCTATAGTCAGAATGAATAATTGATTTTCCAATTTTATAGTTTATTATTTCAGAATTTTCATTTATTTCAAAAAAAACAGAGAAAGTTAATCTATCAACATTTGGTTTTAATGAGCAAAGATCATTTGAAAGTATCTCAGGAAGCATAGGTACAACCCTATCAACTAAATAAACAGAAGTTCCTCTGTGTAAAGCTTCTTTATCAATAGCGGACCCTTCTGTAACGAAATGAGAAACATCAGCTATATGAACACCTACTTCCCATGTTTTTGAACTTAATTTTTTTATAGAAAGTGCATCATCAAAATCTTTTGCCTCTTCAGGATCAATAGTGAACGTTGTAATACTTCTTATATCAAAACGTTTTTTTATTTCAGCAGAAGAAATAGTAGAAGAAATATTTTTTAATGAACGTATGCATTCTCTTGAAAAAGTGTCAGAAAAGCCATAGTCATATATTATTGAAGAAATTTCAGAGTCATGATCATTTTTTTTACCAATAATTTTTATTCTTCCACCAACAGGATTTTTGTTTTTTTTATCCCAAGACGAAACACCAACAAGAACTTTTTTATCTAAAAAATCTTTACTTATTATTTTTGGAGGCAAAAATAAATCAAAATAAACTTTCTTGTCGTCAGTCACTAAAAAGAAATTATTAGAAGTATTATCAATTGTTCCAGAAAAAGAAGTTTTTTTTCTTTTTATAACGTTAGTAATTTCAGCATGTATTTTCTTTTTTGATTTAGGGAAAAACATTACTTCCACTGTGTCTCCTTCTAAAGCAAAACAGCAAAACTCCTTATTTATAAAATGCTCTTCTTTATTAATTTCAACAACAATACCTCCTTTATTATTTTTTTTAACTTTAGTGATAATAGTCTTTGATATAGAACAAATTTTATAAGAACCTCTGCTAATTTCTGTTAATAAACCATTTTTTTCAAGTTCAGAAAGAACATTAATTAAAATTAATTTGTCTCCCTTTCCTTTCAGCTTCAAAGTTTTACTAAGCTGCTTATAGTTAAGAGGTTTAAGAGGATACAATTTAAAAATATCAAGACAAAGCTTACTAAGCTTTTTTTGTGATAAAATGCCTCTTTTTGTTTTTGTTAATTTTTTATTTTTTTTCATTTATTTATGTTGTAAAAATAACAGTATTTTTACCTACATGTATAAACTAAACAAGAAACATTTATTTATTTTTATAGTTTGCTTACAAATATTTATTTCGTGCAATACACAAAAAACGTTCAGCGGAACAGAACAACTAGACTGTACAAGTTACGAACCATCTTTAAAAGCTTCGGAAAAGAAAAAATCTAAATGGAGGCTTGTCTTATATAAAGATGGAGAAACGGTACTAGGAAAAAAGAAGAGAGGAAAAAGCAGACTTTTTAAATAATCATTATTATAGTTATGGAAACAGACTCTAGCCCCATAATAATAAATAATAAGTTTAACAATAATCATCCGAAATATAAATGGATTAAAGTTACAAATATATGTTTGTTGATTGTTTTTATGTTACTAGAAATGATTACCGCTCCAGCAGCAGGAACAACATTTAATATTGCACCAGTTTTAATAACTTTTTTAATTGCTCGTTACATAATTAGGCACATTTTTAAAAAAAACCCAGATTTTAATTATAAAATTCCGATTACGATTTTGGTTTATGTAACTACCTTCATTGTAAAAGTTGTGATTTTATCTTTGTTGCTTAGTATATTATTGAGCTAAAAAAATAAAAACATCTACTTTCGCAGATGCTTTATTTGTTGCTCCCCCTCTAGGACTCGAACCTAGGACCCTCTGATTAACAGTCAGATGCTCTAACCAGCTGAGCTAAGGAGGAGTGTTTGTTAAAACGCAGGCAAAAATAACACAAAGCATCAAATAATAAAATATATTTGCAAAAAAATCATTATGAGTCTTTTAGTTGTAGGAACGGTGGCTTTTGACGCCATAGAAACACCTTTTGGTAAAACAGAGAAAATAGTCGGAGGAGCTGCAACATATATTTGTATGTCAACTTCATTTTTTTCAAGAGATATAAATTTAGTTTCAGTTGTTGGTGATGATTTTCCTGAAAAGGAAATTAAAAAGCTTAATAAAAAAGGGGTAAATACTTCTGGTTTACAAATTAAAAAAGGAGAAAAAACCTTTTTTTGGTCAGGAAAATACCACAACAATATGAACTCTAGAGACACCATAGACACACAACTAAACGTTTTGGAAAAATTTGATCCAGTAGTGCCTAATGAGTTTAAAAACAGCGAATATCTGATGTTAGGAAACCTTATGCCTTCTGTTCAAAAAAGAGTTTTAGACCAGATGAATAAAAGACCAAAACTGATTGTTCTAGATACAATGAATTTTTGGATGGATCATTTTATGGAAGACTTAAAAGAAGCTTTAAAAAACGTTGATGTATTGACAATTAATGATGAAGAAGCTAGACAGCTTTCAGAAGAGTATTCATTAATGAAAGCATCTAGAAAAATATTAAAAATGGGTCCTAAATATTTGATAATAAAAAAAGGAGAACATGGAGCGTTTCTTTTTGATAAAAATAATGCGTTTTTTGCACCAGCCCTTCCCTTAGAAGAAGTTCTTGATCCCACAGGAGCAGGAGACTCTTTTGCTGGAGGATTTATAGGTTATATAGCAAAAACGAAAGACATTTCTTTTGAAAATATGAAAAGAGCTGTTTTATATGGAACGGTAATGGCTTCCTTTACGGTTGAAAAATTTGGAACAGAGAATTTAAGTATGACAACAGAAGAAGAAATAGATATTCGATTAAAAAGTTTAAAAAAAATTTCACAAATTAGTTGATAAACTAAAATAACATTGGATCGTTATTAGATTGCTTTTCATACCATAGGTCTTTTTGAAGATTTTTTGACTCTGCGGCAGCAACAGCTAAGGCATCACAGCGATTGTTTTCTTTATTATTTGAGTGGCCCCTTACCCAGACAAAATTTACCACATGTTTTTTATAAACGACAAGAAACCGCTTCCATAGATCGGAATTTTTCTTTTTTTTAAAGTTAATTTTAACCCAAGAAAAAACCCAGCCTTTTTCTATTGCATCAACAACATATTTAGAATCAGAATAAACAGTGACTTCAGCATTAGATTTTTTGATCTGTTCCAGAGCAACTATAACAGCAAGCAGCTCCATTCTGTTGTTTGTTGTCTTCTCAAAGCCCTGACTTATTTCTTTTCTGTGTTTCTTGCTAATTAAAACAATTCCATACCCCCCTTTTCCCGGGTTTCCTTTTGCAGAACCGTCTGTATATATACTTATTGACATTTTTCTATTATTACAGATTCTATAATTCTGGGGTAAAATTTTAGCTCTAAGGCATTGATTTTTTCTTTTAAACTTTTGGCAGTCTCGTCTTTTGTAATAGAAATAGATTCTTGAAAAAGAATTTTTCCTTTATCATATTCACTATTTACATAATGAATAGTTATACCACTTTCTTTTTCGCCGTTTTTTAGCACAGCCTTATGTACATTGTCCCCATACATTCCTTTGCCCCCATATTTAGGTAATAGAGAGGGATGAAGGTTTAAAATCTTATTAGGGTATAAAGAGACAATATTTTCGGGAATTTTAATTAAAAACCCAGCTAAAATCAGCCAGTCAACTTCTAAATTATAAAAAAATGATTCTAAATCAGAGGTGTTAGAAAGAGTTTTTTTAGTCAAGATAAAGCAGGGCAAACCAATTTTTTTAGCACGAATTGTAATATAAGAGCTTTTGTTGTTAGAAACGAAACAAACGACAGAAATGTCTTTTGAAGATTTAAAAAAAGTATAAATATTTTCAGCGTTGCTTCCGTTTCCAGAGCCTAATACAGCAATCCTTACTTTCATTTGTAAAAAGTTTTATTCAAAAATAGTATAAACATGCTTATGTTAAAAGAGAAAAGAAGAAAGTTTGCAAATTGCGTTTATTATGTCTTAATTTGCGAATTATTAATCAAAAAATAAAAGTTATGTCAGATGTATCAGAAAAAGTTAAAGCAATTATAGTAGATAACTTAGGTGTCGACGCAACAGAAGTAGTTAACGAGGCAAGTTTTACAAATGATTTAGGTGCAGACTCTTTAGATACGGTAGAGTTAATCATGGAATTCGAAAAAGAGTTTGATATACAAATACCGGATGATAAAGCGGAGGCAATTTCAACAGTAGGAGATGCTATTTCTTTTATTGAAGAAACTAAATCATAACAAATGAATAATAGGCGTGTTGTTGTTACCGGTATAGGTGCTTTAACACCTATTGGAAACAATTTAAAAACTTATTGGGAATCTTTAGTTGCGGGAAAAAGCGGCGCAGGCCCGATAACGCATTTTGATGCATCAAACTTTAAAACTCGATTTGCGTGTGAAGTAAAAGACTTTGATGTAACAGAATTTATTCATAAAAAAGAGGCAAGAAAGCTTGACAAGTTCAGCCAGTATGCTATGGTTGTTGCAGAAGAGGCAATACAAGACTCGGAAATTGACCCAAACTATATAAAACCAGAAAGAGCGGGAGTAATTTGGGGGTCAGGAATTGGAGGTATGGAAACCTTTTATAAAGAGTCTGTTGGCTTTGGAGTAGGCTCAGGAATTCCTAGGTTTAATCCTTTTTTTATACCTAAATTAATTTCCGATATTCCTGCGGGACACATATCGATTAAATATAATTTTAAAGGACCAAACTTCACAACAGTATCTGCCTGTGCTTCCTCTACAAACGCATTAATAGATGCGTATAATTATATCCGACTAAACAAAGCAGACCTTTTTATTGCTGGGGGGTCTGAGGCATGTATATTTGAGCCAGGAATAGGAGGTTTTAACGCAATGATGGCGCTTTCAACAAGAAATGATAATCCAAAAAAAGCCTCAAGACCTTTTGACAAAAATAGAGACGGTTTTGTTATGGGTGAAGGAGGAGGGGCAATTGTTTTAGAGGAGTATCAACACGCAAAACAAAGAGGCGCAAAAATTTATGCAGAAATTGTTGGCGGGGGCCTAACCGCAGATGCTCATCATATTACTGCGCCACATCCAGAAGGGTTAGGCGCCAAAAATGTAATGAAACAAGCTATTGAAGAGTCTGGAGCAGAGATAAAAGATATAGACTATATAAATGTTCACGGCACCTCAACACCTTTGGGAGATATAGCGGAAACAAAAGCTATTATTGACCTTTTTGGAAATCATGCGTATAGTTTAAATATAAGCTCAACAAAATCTATGACGGGTCATTTATTAGGGGCTGCAGGAGTTGTTGAGTCAATAGCAACAATAATGGCTGTAAAAAATAATATTATACCCCCAACAATTAATCACGAGACAAAAGATCCGCAAATTGATCCAAAACTAAACCTAACACTTAATAAATTTCAAAAAAGAAACGTGGAGTACGCTTTAAGTAATACATTTGGTTTTGGGGGGCATAATGCGTCGGTTTTATTTAAAAAACATAGAGAATAAACTTGTTTAAAAACCTCATATCAAAATTAAATTTTAATACTGCCTTAAAAAAAGCACAAAAGTTAAAATTAAAAAAAAAGAAAACAAATTATTCAAAAGCTTTTATTCACCGATCTTATGATTCAGAAGAACACAATGAAAGGCTAGAGTTTTTAGGGGATTCCGTTTTGTCATTAATTATAACCGACATACTTTATGAAGAAAACAAAAGCGAAGGAGAAGGTTTTATGTCAAAAAAAAGATCACAAATTGTATCCAGAAAACATTTAAATATGGTAGGGAAAAAAATTATTCCGGAACAAAAAATAAAAACTACATTAAAAAAAATTCCAGCAAATATTTTTGGAAATACTCTTGAGGCTATAGTTGGGGCTATTTATTTAGACGAAGGGATTAGTGGGGCAAAAAAATTTGTCAAAACACATATTTATAATCCAAAGTATGAGACTAATTTTATTGCCAAAGATCCGAAAAGTGAAATATTAAAATACGGCCAAAAAAAGGGCCTCACGGTTGAGTTTAAAATTAATGATAAAAAAGGAGCAGAACATAAAAAAGTTTTTTATGTTGATTTATATATCAATTACAAACTTCAAGCCAAAGGAGAGGGTAGCTCAATTAAAGAGGCAGAGCAAATAGCCTCAGAAAAAGTAATAAATAATTTACTTTTGCACATATGAAAAAGCAATATGTTCTTAAAGGTTCTTATGATTTTGATTTTGTTGCAATCGCAATAAATAGTCACAGCAAAGCCTATAGTTTATGCTGGTTTTTGAACAAAGAGCTAGGCTTGAGCTTTGAAAAAAGTACAGACCATTACATAGCAGAAGATATGTTTTTCAGCAGGTATTCTGCTCTTGTTTCAGAAGACGAATCCTATCAATTGCTTTCAAACAGATCAAAAAAAGGTTATTTACTAACTTCACATAAAAAAATAGATTATTTTTTAATTGTTAGTAAAATAAAATGGCAACAGAAAAGAAAGGAATTCATGCAAAAACTTAAAAACATAAGCAATATACTTTTGGTTTTTGAGCTAGAGCTAAATAAAATTTTACAAGCGAAAAGACTTATAACAAATGATTAGAAAAACAAAAATAATAGCAACGATAGGCCCCGCTACATCTTCTAAAGAGGTTTTAAAGAAATTAATTTTAAAGGGGACAACAGTGTGTAGGCTTAATTTTTCACACATTTCTCATGAAAAAGCAAAAGAAATAATAACGTATGTCAAAGAAATTAACCAGGAGCTGCACGCCCACACCGCAATTTTAGCAGATTTACAAGGGCCTAAAATAAGAATAGGAGATTTAGAAAGGTCAATAAGGCTTAAAAAGGGACAAGAGATTGTTTTTTCTACAAAAAAAACAAAAAACAAAATACATATAAAATATCAGCAATTTGCAAAAGATGTAAAAATTAAAGACAAAATTTTAATAGATGATGGAAACCTTGTGTTTGAAGTGGTTTCTACAAATAAAAAAGATCAGGTGGTTCTTAAAGTGGTTTTTGGAGGGGTTTTAAAGTCAAGAAAAGGGGTTAATTTACCTAATACAAACATATCCCTTCCTTCACTTACAAAAAAAGACAAAAAAGATCTTGATTTTATTTTGAAAGAAAAAATAGAATGGGTTGGTTTGTCTTTTGTTAGAACAAAGAAAGATATAGCAGAGTTAAAAAAAATAATTAAAAAAAACAGACAAACACACAGGGTAATAGCTAAGATAGAGAAGCCCGAAGCAATTAAAAATATAGACAGTATCATTAAAGAAACAGATGCGATAATGGTTGCTAGAGGAGATTTAGGGGTTGAGGTGCCTCCACAAAAAGTCCCGGTTTATCAAAAAATGATTGTAGATAAATGCATCTCTAATGCGACCCCAGTGGTAATAGCAACGCAAATGTTAGAAAGTATGACTAACAATCCTGCAGCCACAAGGGCTGAGGTCAATGATGTGGCCAACTCTGTCATTGATGGAGCCGACGCTTTAATGTTAAGCGGTGAAACATCAGTTGGTAACTACCCGCTAAAAGCGATTGACACTATGAGAAAAATAATAAGAGATATTGAGGGAAGCAGACATAGTATTTCAAAAAACACAGAAGAAAAAGCCTTAATAGATAACGGAAGGTTTTTAAGTAATGCTATTTGTCTTAATGCTGCAAATATTGCAACAAACACTAAAGCAAAAGCAATTATAACAATAACTTACTCTGGATATAACACAATAAAAGTTTCAAGCTTCAGACCCCAGGCTTTTATATATGCATTTACAAATAACCACACTATCTTAAACACACTAAGCTTAGTTTGGGGGGTTCAAGGCTTTTACTATGAGGGGGGGTCCACCACAAGCCAAAGCATTGATGACACAAAAAAACTTCTGAAAACACAAAAACATTTAAAAAAAGGAGATGTCGTTGTTAATATTGCAAGCATGCCTGCAAGAGAAAGGGGCATGACCAATATGTTAAAAATTAGTAAAATCAAATAAAATGAAAAACAAGAAATTATTAGCAGAAATATGTGAGGTTGCCGGAGCACCAGGACATGAGCAACGAGTTAGAGAAATTGTTTTGCGAGAGGTTAAAGGCCTTGTCGACGAAATAAAGATAGACAATATGGGAAATGTTGTTGCAATTAAAAAAGGACAAGAAAATAAACGGGTCATGATTGCAGCCCACATGGACGAGATAGGCTTTATAGTCACCCACATAGATGATAATGGGTTTATTTATTTTCATACTCTAGGGGGGTTTGATCCGAAAACATTAACAGCCCAAAGAGTTATAATACATGGTAAAAAAGATATTATTGGTGTAATGGGAAGCAAGCCGATACACTTAATGAGTACTGCTGACAGAGCAAAAGTGCCAACCATTAAAGACTTTTTTGTTGACACAGGAAGAAGCAAAAAAGAGTTAGAAAAATTAATTTCAGTTGGAGACTCGATTACGAGAGAGAGAAAAATGATTGAAATGGGCGATTGCCTGAACTGCAAGTCGTTAGATAACAGAGTGTCTGTTTTTGTTTTAATAGAAATGTTAAAGGAATTACAAAACCCTCCGTATGATGTTTACGCCGTGTTTACCGTTCAAGAAGAAATAGGAATTAGAGGTGCAAATGTTTCCGCAATGGATATAAATCCGGACTTTGGATTTGGATTAGACACAACAATTGCCTTTGACACACCGGGATCAACAAAGCAAGAACAGGTTTCAGCACTTGGAGAAGGGGCCTGTATAAAAGTAATGGACTCTTCAACGGTTTGTGATTATAGAATGGTAGCCTATATGAAAGAGATTTCAAAGAAGAAAAAAATAAAAACACAGTTAGAAATATTACCCGCAGGAGGAACAGACACGGCTGGAATACAAAGAATGAATCCAGGAGGAAGCATTGCTGGCGCGATCTCAATTCCAACGAGACATATTCATCAAGTAATAGAAATGGTTCACAAAAAAGATGTAAGAGACTCTATAGACCTGTTAAGACACTGCATCGAAAACCTAAACACCTACGATTGGAGTTTTAAATAAAACACTCGCCACAAAGGGAATAAAGAGTTTTATATTTATGTAAACAGCGGGGAAACAGAAACAGGGACAGATTTATAGCGAAGAGAACTGTTTTAAAAACCTTACGTCGTTTTCAAAAAACAACCGTAAGTCCGTAACACCATACTTCAACATTGCAATCCGCTCAACACCCATACCAAAAGCAAAGCCAGAGTATGTTTTTGAGTTAATTTTACAATTTTCCAAAACATTTGGGTCTACCATTCCGCACCCCAAAATTTCTAGCCACCCGGTGCCCTTAGTTATCCGATAATCAGACTCATTTTTTAACCCCCAATAAATATCTACCTCTGCTGAGGGTTCTGTAAAAGGAAAAAATGACGGACGAAGTCGAATCTTAGTTTCTTCACCAAACATTTCTTTAGCAAAATACATAATTGTTTGTTTTAAATCAGCAAAACTAACGTGTTCATCTATATACAAACCCTCAATTTGATGAAAAAGACAGTGAGCCCTTGCCGAAATCACCTCGTTTCTATACACTCTTCCTGGTGAAATTGTCCTTATAGGGGGGTTTACACTTTCCATGTGCCTTACTTGTACAGATGATGTATGTGTTCGCAATAAAAGGTCAGGGTTTGTTTGTAAAAAAAACGTGTCTTGCATGTCCCTGGCGGGGTGCTCTTTTGGTAAATTTAATGCAGAAAAATTATGCCAATCATCCTCTATTTCAGGACCTTCAGAAATAGCAAAGCCAATTTTTTTAAAAATATCAATTATTTGATTTTTTATTAATGAAATAGGGTGCCTACTTCCAAAAGAATTTAGCCTTACTGGCCTCGAGGTGTCTATGTTACTTTTTTTAATTACCTGATCAAAAGTGTTTTTGTGTGAATTTATTTTATTCTGAACAGCGTTTTTTAAATTGTTTATTGATAGTCCAGCGCTCTTCTTATCTTGAGCCGCTGTTTCCTTTAAACCATTAAACAAACTACTTAAAAGCCCTTTTTTGCCAAGATATTTAAGCCTAAAAGCCTCTAGTTCTTCTTTTGATTTGGGAGAAAAACTATTTACTTCTTTTAGCAATTCATCGATTTGAGAAAACATTATAATAATTTATATATCTTTGTTAAACTACAACACAAAGTAACAATAAATATGCTAAATAAAAATTTTAAGCCAGTAATATTAATAACTCTTATTTTATTTACAGTGTTTGGTATAGGCTCATGTCAAAAAGCAAAGGACACTATAGGGGTTGTTGTTGTAAAGGATTCTAATGGAAACCTGATTTCTGGAGCCACTGTAGTATTACACCTAGATAGTCTTGCCGAAAATCAGCAAGGTAACTTTTATAATTCTAACCTACGGAAAACAGATATAACGGATGCCAGCGGAAGGGCAGAGTTTACTTATGATCTAGAAGCAATATTTCAGGTTTCTGTGCAAAAGACACAAGGAAATAACACGCTTACAGGCTCTAGTGTTATTAGATTGCTCAAAGAAAAAAAAGTAACACAAGAAGTTAGAATTAATTAATATAATTTATAATAGCCTTTTTAATTAGCCTTTCCTGTTCTTTTTCGTCTAAGTTTTTAATTGCTTTTACCTCTTTATAATGAGGCCAGCCATCTTTATCAACACTAACAAATTGATAATACCCAAAACTACTGAGAAGCTTGCATGTAGCAACGTGTAAAACATTTAGTTTTTCCTCTCTGCTAAAACGTTTTACACCAAAGTTAAGCTCTTGAATTCCAATAAGATAGAGAATACCTTTTAGCGACATTTCATCGTCAAATTGTTTTTCTAGTCGATTAACAAGTGCTTCCCAGTCTTTGTCTAAAGTATTCATAACACAAAAATAGAGTTTTTTAATATCTTTATTGCCATGAATTATATAGATGTAATTATATTAACAATAGTAGTTTACTTTGCTTTTTTAGGTTTTAGACGTGGCATAATAAAAGAAATATCATCTCTTTTGGCACTTTTTTTGGGGGCTTATGTTGCGATATTTTTTTCGCAACAGATAAATTATTTATTAAACGATCTTAAACTGGTTGAAAAAAACTTAGTTCCGGCGATATCTTTTGCTTTGTTTTTTATATTAACTTATTTCATAGTTAGAATATTAGGGTCTATTATTGATAAGCTGTTTAAAATAATGGCCCTTGGTTTTTTTACCCGAATTTTTGGTGCATTTTTTGGTGTTTTGAAGTCACTTATTATTTTATCTTTTTTCTGGTTTATTATAGACTCTTATTGTTCTATTGATGAGAAAATGAAAAGCGAATCAGTGCTTCTTGCGCACGTAGAAAAAACACTAAAGTTTATACACTCCAATGCAAAAAATTATTCTGAAAAAGATTTTAAAACACTTAATCCAGGCAATTCTTTGCCCTCCAAATAACTAAGCATAGCGCCGCCACCTGTCGACACATATGAGACTTTATTATAAAGATTGAACTTTTTTATTGCATTAATTGAGTCCCCTCCTCCCACAACAGAAAAAGCACCTTTTTTGGTTTGCTGACAAACAGCTTCCGCTATTGATTTTGTGCCGACACTAAAACTTTCCATCTCAAAAACACCCATTGGACCATTCCAAATTATAGATTTTGAGTTTCTTATGTGTTTTTTAAACAATTTGATTGAATCTGGGCCAATATCTAAGCCCATATAATTAGAGTTAATATTTGAAATTTCTGAAATATAGCTGTCAGCATTGTTTTTATATTCTTTTGCATTAACAGAGTCTAAAGGAAGCAAAAGCTTAACGTTTTTTCTTTTGGCTTTTTTTATGATTTGCTTAGCAATAGGGATTTTTTCAGGCTCAATTAAAGACCTACCCACAACTCCTCCCATTGAGCTTGCAAAAGTGTACGCCATTCCTCCACCAACAATTAAGTTATCAACTTTATCAAGAAGAGATGTTAAAACATCAATTTTACTTGATATTTTAGCCCCTCCAATAATTGCCGTTAGAGGTCTTTTGGGTTTTAGCAATGCTTTTTTTAAAAAATTAATTTCATTACCAAGTAAATAACCACAATATTTATTTTTTGGAAAAAATGACGCAATTGTAAAAACAGAAGCATGTTTTCTGTGAGACACACCAAAGGCATCATTTATAAATATATCGCCATATTCTGACAATTTTTTAGCAAAGCTAATATCACCACTTTTTTCTTCATTATAAAAACGTAAGTTTTCTAATAAAAGAATGTCTCCGCCAGACATTTTGTTTATGATTAGTTTGTTTTTTTCTTTAATGCAATCATTACAGAATAACACGGGTTTTTTTAATAAGTGAGACAGCCTAGTTGCGACAGGCTTTAAAGAAAATGATTTTTCTTTACCTTTTGGCCTGCCAAGGTGAGACATAATTATGATTTTTGCACGATCAGAAATTAGCTGTTTAATTGTTGGTAAAGCAGCAAGGATTCTTTCGTCGTCAATGATATTTTGTTTTTGGTCTAAGGGCACATTAAAATCTACCCTTAATAAAACTCTTTTTTCAGACAAAGAAGCACCGCTAAAGCTTTTCATGAGGCAAAAATAAAATAATTACTAAATATCAAAGCAAATTATTTACATTTACAGAAATAATAATAGAATGCTTTTTAAAGATATTCCAGGAAATAAAGATATAAAAAACGAACTAATAAGTTCCGTTAAAAATAACCGGATAAGCCATGCTCAGCTTTTATTTGGCGAACCAGGTAGTGGGCAGCTACCATTGGCAATAGCATATGCAAGTTATATTAATTGCGAAAACAAACTTGAAGACGATTCGTGTGGTAATTGCACTTCTTGTATAAAATATCAAGCAATTTCACACCCGGATCTTCATTTGGTTTTCCCAGTAATAAAGCAACATAATGGGCTAACAGTAAGTGATAATTTTGTTCACGAGTGGAGAAAATTTGTAATTGAAAACCCATACCTTTCTGTTAACGATTGGCTTGCAAAAATATCTCAAGAAACAACAAAAAATAAAACAGGAATAATAAATAAGGATGAGGCTATTTCAATACAAAAGAAAATACTTCTTAAAAATTTTGAAGCAAGCTACAAGGTTATATTATTTTGGATGCCCGAAAGAATGAATCGAGAAACCTCAAACAAAATATTAAAAACGATTGAGGAGCCTCCCCCAAAAACTATTTTCTTATTAGTCTCGGAAAAACCAGCTGATATATTACCAACAATCTATTCTAGACTTCAAAAAATAAAAATAAAAAAATTTTCTAAGCAGGATATAGAAAAGTATTTTGATAATGATCTAATAAGTAAAGAGGCATTAAGCGATCTGCAACTTATAACAGAGCGAAATCTAGGACAGCTTAAGCAACTTGTTGAAGGAGGCACAGAAGAACTAAACCTTTTTAATCATTTTTCTAGTTGGATGCGGCTTATATATAAAAGCGATATCATCGAGTTAAATAAATGGTGCGCTAATATATCACTTAACAGCAGACAGGAACAAATCTTGTTTATTTCATATTCGTTGAAGATAATTAGAGAGTGCCTACTTTTTAATCTGTCAAGCAATAAATTAATTGTTTCCAGCCGAAATGAGCAGGAATTTATTAAAAAATTTGCTCCTTTTGTTCATGAGGAAAACATATTCTTAATTGTTGGCGAATTGGAAAAGTCAAATAGATATTTAAAAAGAAATGCAAACGCAAAAATTTTATTTTACTCGATTTCTTTAAAAATGATAAAATACTTAAAACTAAAACGTAAATTTGTAAATAAAGATTAATTATTATGAGTTGCGGAACAGGAGATTGTAGTACTTGCGAAGTTTCAGAAAATAGGGGTTGCGGGGTAAGCTCTGTTTTTGATTGGTTATATCAAATAGAGCCGAGTAAAATTAACCATAATCAATTAGTAGAGGTTCAGTTTAAGGGCGATAGAAAGGGGTACTATATAAACAGTGAAAATTTAAAACTTAAAAAAGATGATATTATAGCTACTCAGGCGGACAAATCAGGCCATGATATTGGGACGATAACAATAATTGGAGATTTGGTGGCTATGCAAATGGCAAGAAAAAAAATAAATACAGACAAAAAAACATTAAAAAAAATATATAGAGTTGCTACAGAAAAAGATATAAAAACCTGGAAAGAATCAATCAGTAAGGAAAGCGAGGTGCTTGAGGTTGCAAAAAAAACAATAAAAGAATTTAAACTTGACATGAAGCTTTCAGATGTAGAGTTTCAAGGAGACAACACAAAAGCAACCTTTTTCTATATTGCAGAAAAGAGAGTGGATTTTAGGGCCTTAATCAGAAAATACTCAAGTTTGTTTAAAGTTCGAATAGAAATGCGTCAAATCGGAGCAAGACAAGAGGCGGCTAAAATTGGGGGTATAGGAAGCTGTGGGCGAGAACTGTGTTGTTCCACGTGGATGACTGAATTCCCCCCCGTTTCAACAAGCGCTGCACGATATCAACAGCTTTCAATTAATCCACAAAAAATTTCGGGTCAGTGTGGTAGATTGAAGTGCTGTTTGAATTTTGAGCTAGATGGCTATACAGAGGGGTTGCAACATTTTCCTAGTGCAAAAATTAGGTTAAAAACAAAAGAAGGGGAGGCAAAATTTGTTAAATTAGATGTGTTTAAACAATTAATGTATTATTACAATCCTGTAGATTCTTCTGCTGAATTATTAGTAATGCATATAAAGTCTGTTCAACAATTAATAGAGCTGAATAAAAAAGGAAGCATTCCAGAAACTTTTTCAGATTTTGTGGAAAAAAATCCAGAAGATAACACAAATTTAGAAACGGTAATAGCAGAACAAAGCCTTCATCGTTTTGATAAAAAGACGAAAAGAAAAAGATCGGAAAGAAGGAAGATTTTTAAAAAAAGTAAAATAAAGGCAAGAAAAAAACACAGAACAGATAATGGATAGATTAATATTTGTTTTTGTTTTTTGTTTTCTTGTGTCATGTAAAACCAGCACCCATGAGGAATATAGAAGTTTTAAAAATGATATTTGGCATGCAGACAGTGTTGTTGTGTTTGAATATAACATTAACGACACAACTAAATTATATAACATAGATTTAAATATTAGATATACAATAAATTACAAGTATCAAAATTTATTTCTTTTTTTGACAGGTAGTTTAAAAGATACTTTAGATATAAAACTAAAAGAGAAAGACGGCACCCCTTTGGGAAAGGGCTTAACAGACATAAGAGAAATAACAGTAAATATCGCTGAAAACAAAAAATATGCAACAAGAGGAAGACACGATTTAAATATTGAACAGGCCATGAGATACGGAAATGAGGAATCAATTTTACAACTTTATGATATAAAAGATATTGGACTAATAATAGTTGAAAATGAGTAAAACACAAAAGACATTGGTTTGGGGACTTGTTTTAAGTCCGTTTTTAATTCTTTTTTCATTGGTTCAGTTTACCGCTCTAGAATTTTTTGGGCCACTACCTTCTATAGAAGAATTGGACAACCCAGAAAATAATTTAGCAACCCAGGTGTTTTCTGAAGATGGGGTTAGGCTTGGTGAGTATTATTTTGAAAATAGAAAATCATGTCAGTACCAAGAACTTCCCGCACACTTACTAGAGGCATTAATTGCTACTGAAGATATAAGGTTTGAAAGCCATTCTGGAGTTGATGCGCGATCTTTATTTAGGGCTGTATATGGTGTTTTAACCAAAAAAGAATCAGGAGGAGCAAGCACAATTAGTCAGCAACTAGCTAAATTGATGTTTACAGAGCAACCAGCTACAGGAATAGACAGGGTTATGCAAAAAATAAAAGAATGGGTTATATCAGCACAGCTTGAAAAACGCTATACAAAAAAAGAAATAATTTTAATGTATTTAAATAAGTTCGACTGGATAAATAACGCAGTTGGAATCAGGTCCGCCTCACACATTTATTTTAGTAAAGAACCAAAAGAATTAACCATAGCAGAGTCAGCAATGCTTGTAGGGATGCTGAAAAACCCAAGTGCCTATAACCCGTTGTCATCAAATAAAAAAATTAAGCAAGCAGCACTCACTAGAAGAAATGTTGTATTAAGTCAAATGTTTAAATATAATTTTATTTCTAAGCGCGAGTACGATAATTTAAGAAAAACCACGATAGCAATAAATTATAAAAGCCCTTTTCATCCAGATGGCAGCGCAACATATTTCCGAGAGTTTTTGCGAGGATATCTTAGAAATTGGTGCGCAAATAATTTTAAATCAGACGGCTCACAATATAATTTATACACAGACGGCTTGCAAGTTTATACAACAATAAATTCAAAGCTTCAACATTATGCTGAAGATGCGGTTACAGCACACTTATCCTCGTTGCAAACAGACTTTGATAACCATTGGAAGGGATATAAAAATGCTCCTTACCACAACCTAGATGCCAAGCAGATAAACAAAATATATAACCAAACAATCAAAAGGTCAGAAAGATATAAGAAACTTAAAAAAAGAGGTTTTTCAGAAGAAAAAATAATGTCATATTTCAAAGACTCAACATATACAATGAACTTGTTTGCTTGGAAAAAAGACTCTAGTGGGACCCCATTTGCTGGTGAAATTACGGTTGAAAACATGACACCATTGGACTCAATTAAATACAACAAATCATTTATTCACTCTGGAATGATGAGTATGGATCCGCATACTGGTCACGTTAAAGCATATGTTGGAGGCATAAATTATAAGTATTTTCAGTATGATCACGTTACACAAGGAAAACGACAGGTTGGGTCTACATTTAAACCATTTTTATATGCTTTGGCAATTCAAAATGGTTATTTGCCCTGTGATGAAGTGTTAAATGTTCCTGTTGTGTTTGACAAAGATGAATGGGGTCTAAGTGAGGACTGGATACCGCAAAACTCAGGCGACGACTATGAGAATATTCCAATAACACTTAAGTTTGGATTGGCCAATTCAATTAATACAATAACAGCTTATATAATGAAACAAATAGGCCCGCATGCTGTTGTTGATTTGGCAAAAAAAATAGGTGTAAAATCAGAAATACTTCCTGTTCCGTCATTGTGCTTAGGAACATTTGACCTTTCTGTTTATGAGATGGTTGGTGCTTATTCTACATTTGTAAATAAAGGGGTGTGGAAAGAACCAATTTTTATAACTAAAATTGTAGATAAAAACGGAGTAACACTAGAGGATTTTAGTCCAAAAACACAGGAGGCTATGAGTGAAGAAACAGCCGATATCATTGTTAGAATGCTTCAAAAAGTAAAAGACGGAGCTTATAGTGAGTCAGCAAATAAAAAGATAGGAACAGCGGTAAGGCTTAATTACAAATATGGTTTCAAGGATAGAGAAATGGGGGGTAAAACAGGAACAACACAAAATAATTCTGATGGATGGTTTATTGGTGTAACACCTGATTTAGTTACTGGTGTTTGGTCTGGCTGTGAGGACAGAGCAGCGCATTTTAGATCAACAACACTTGGTCAAGGAGCCAACATGGCACTTCCTGTTTTTGCAGAGTATATGCAAAGAGTATATGCAGATTCAACATTAACAAACAGTGCTGGTGAAAAGAAAAAATTTAATATATCAAAGCAGACAGACTTAAAGTTAGTTTGTGATGAAAATAATTTAGAAAATAATAGTGAAGTGGAATTTGAATAAAAAAAAATGATAAACAAAGTTGTACAAAGTATTGAAAAAGCATTAATTGGCGTAGAATCAGAAATGACTTTGATGTTTGGCGGGTTCGGGCTTTCTGGAATACCAGAAAACGCAATTAAAGCACTATCTAAAAAAGATATTTTTAATCTAACATGTGTTTCAAATAACGCAGGTGTTGATAATTTTGGTTTGGGCCTTTTATTAAAAAGAAGACAAATTAAGAAAATGATTTCATCATATGTTGGAGAAAATGCTGAGTTTGAAAGACAAATGCTTTCAGAAGAACTAGAAGTAGATTTAATACCTCAGGGTACTTTAGCAGAAAGGTGTAGAGCTGGTGGGGCCGGAATACCAGCTTTCTATACACCTGCGGGATTTGGAACTGAAGTTGCTGAAGGGAAGGAAGTTAGAGAATTTAATAGAGTACCACATATTTTAGAGTATGCTTTGCGTGCAGATTTTGCCTTTGTCAAGGCCTGGAAGGGTGATGCTGCTGGAAATCTTGTTTATAAAGGAACTGCCAGAAATTTTAATCCTTTAATGGCTATGGCAGGAAAAATCACCGTAGCTGAAGTTGAAGAACTAGTGCCCCCAGGAAGCTTAGATCCAAATACAATTCACACACCAGGTATTTTTGTGCAAAGAATTGTTCAAGGTGATAAATATGAAAAAAGAATAGAACAACTTACGGTAAGAAAAAAAACATAATGGCACTAGATAAAAATCAAATAGCTCAAAGAATAGCACAAGAACTAAAGCACAAAATGTATGTTAATTTAGGAATAGGAATCCCAACATTAGTTGCCAACTATATACCAAAGGGGATTGATATTGAGTTTCAATCTGAGAACGGAGTTCTTGGAATGGGCCCTTTCCCTTTTGAAGGAGAGGAGGATCCCGACATGATTAATGCAGGTAAGCAAACCATAACCACACTTGATGGTGCAGCTCTTTTTGATTCTGCCACATCATTTGCTATGATAAGAGGAAAACACGTTCAGCTCACTGTGCTGGGAGCAATGGAAGTGGCTGAGAATGGGGATATAGCGAATTGGAAAATACCAAATAAAATGGTTAAAGGTATGGGGGGTGCAATGGACCTTGTTGCATCTGCTGATAATATTATTGTAGCCATGATGCATACAAATCGCTCAGGAGAGAGTAAAATCTTAAAAAAATGTACTCTTCCTATAACCGGAGTGAGTTGCGTAAAAAAAGTTATAACAAACTTGGCGGTTCTTGATATTACAAAAAAAGGGTTTCAATTAATAGAAAGAGCTCCAGGGGTAACAGTAGAGGAAATAATAAAGGCAACAAATGCAGATTTAATTATAAATGGGCCAATACCAGAAATGAATTTATAACCATCTCAAGATTGAGATATAAAATACATTACAGATACCACTAAAATACAGAGATAAATTATTATAATTATTCCATGGAGCCTAAAGAAAGCAGCTAAATTAGCTAAGCCATCTTCAAGATTATTCTGCTTATATTGTGACCCGCTTCCCCTTAAACACTTTAAAGTATTGCTGGAGAAATCACAAAGGTATTTAGCACTAAAAAACAATATTGTAAGGCCAATTAACCAACCAAAAAGTATACCAGCAGGAATATCCTCCATCCTAGCTTGTAAAATTAAATACATTATTCCACAGCAGGATAAGGCAAATACAATATATAATATTGTTCCTATGAAGTTTGTCCAGTAAGACAATTTTTCTAAAGAATCGTTTATAGAAAAACTTATGTTTATATTATTCGCAGATTCGTTGTTAGATTTATTTGATCCGCCTAATTTTTTTTCTAAAGCCTCTAATCTTGATTTCAGCTCTTCTGATTTGTTTAAACCTTTATCACTCATAATATAATTTTCAAACAACAGATAATATGCATGCCTATTAATTTAATTAATCACAAAAATTTGTTTAAGAAGCTTTTAACTTAATTAAAAATTGGCAGTTTTATCTGTTTTTTAATTAATTGACTATTACTGTGCTAAATCCTTTTTGTTAAATATAGCAGTCTTGGACCATTTACCATGGAAGCTTTGTCTTTTTTCGCCTAAAACAAGAAAACATCCAACAAAAATAGCCAAACCATATAAAGTACCCACTATAGATAGAAAAGATAATCCAATCAGTGTTAATATAGAGATTAAACCCTGACCATTATAGAAAGCCCATCTTGTCATATATGTTTTAACGTTTGCCTCAGTACCATCTTCATTACCAACCTTGATGCCGAACATCATTTTGGCTGGAGAGGCACCGGTAAAACCCTCAATCAATGAGTATAAAACTGATGTGATTGGAATTGAAAGAATCCATCCAGCAAGAAAACCACCAACACCCGCGGCTGCATCACCTCCTGACGCTTCAGATATGCCCGCACCAACAATTGCACCAACAATTGGCCCAATAATAAAAGAACCAAGTATCATTATTACAACTAGGTCAACCAGTTTTGCCCCTAATCTTGGACCAAAGCCAATTCTTTTTTCATAATTTGTTTCCATTTTTTAATAGTTTATAGTTAGTAAATAGTAGTTTAATAGTCACAAACGTAATGCTTTTTCTTTAACATTCCTAATTTTTAATAGTTGATGTTTTTTTAATATCCTCCATTCTCCCTTCAGGAATTGCATCAATTAGTTTTTTTGTGTATTCTGTTTTAGGGTTGCGGTAAATATCATCTGCATCACCCATTTCCTCTATTATCCCACTCTGCATTACTACCATTCGGTCGCTCATATATTTAACAACAGAAAGATCGTGAGAAATAAAAATATATGTTAATCCATAATCTTTTTTTAATTCATTTAGTAAATTTAAAACTTGTGCTTGTACAGAAACATCAAGCGCAGAAACCGACTCATCACAAATAATAAACTTTGGATTAACAGCTAGCGCTCTAGCGATACCAATTCTTTGTCTTTGCCCGCCTGAAAACTCATGTGGATATCTGTAAAAATGAGTTGGGTCTAGGTTTACTCTTGCAAGCAATTCTTCAACTCGTTTTTTTCGCTCATCATTGTTTTTTAAAATACCATGAACTTGCATGGGTTCCATAATAGCATTACCAATAGTCATTCTAGGATTCAATGAAGAGTACGGATCTTGAAATATGATTTGCACCTCTTTTCTAAAAGCCCTAAGTTCTTTAGCATTCATTTTTGTAACATCCTTTCCTAGGTATAAAATTTCTCCTTCAGTGGCTTGCTCTAACTGAATAATCGTTCTTCCAATTGTGGTTTTTCCACAACCACTTTCTCCAACTAATCCAAGGGTTTCACCGGGGTAAACATCAAAAGTTACATTATTAACAGCTTTAACATAGCCAGTTGTTTTACCAAAAAAGCCGCCTTTTATAGCAAAAAATGTTTTAAGGTTGTTAATTTGTAAAATTGGATTTTGAGATAAAAGCTCCTTTTGTTTGTCTTCTCTTATTTTTTTTGGAATAATTAGTTTTTTTGTAAACGCATCAACCGAAACACCACTATCTTTTATATTTCCAGAATCATCTACTTGCATAAAATCTGAAACTGTTGGCAAAAATTTATATCGGTGCTCTAATGGTGGTCTGCATGCCAAGAGACCTTTTGTATATGGGTGCTTTGGGTTTTTAAAAATATCCCATACCTTTCCTTGTTCAACAACCTTGCCTTTGTACATAACAACAACTTTATCTGCTAACTCAGCAATTACCCCTAAGTCGTGGGTAATAAACATTATTCCCATATCATTTTCTTTTTGCAGTTGTTGCATTAGCTCTAAAATTGTTTTTTGAACAGTAACATCTAAAGCTGTAGTGGGCTCGTCCGCAATAAGAACAGACGGTTTACAGCTCATAGCCATAGCAATCATTACCCGTTGTTTTTGCCCACCTGAAATTTGATGAGGATAAGAGTTGAACACCCTTTCAGGGTCGGGAAGTTTTACACTTTTAAATAATTCAATTGTTAGCTCTTTTGCTTCTTTTACATTCATTTTTTGGTGTAGCATTATAGCCTCAATAACCTGATCCCCACAAGTAAAAACAGGATTTAACGAAGTCATAGGCTCTTGAAATATCATTGCTAATTCATTGCCTCTATAGCTACGCATCTCTTCTTTAGATAGCTTTAATAAATCCACTACCTCATTATTTTCTTTATGAAATAATATTTCTCCACCACTGATTACACCTGGGGGCGTCGGAATTAAGCGCATTGCGGAAAGAGATGTAACTGATTTTCCAGAACCCGACTCTCCAACAATACCAATAGTTTCTCCCTTATTTAGCGTGAAACTGACATTATTTACAGCTTTGACAGTGCTACCTTCAGTGTGAAATTCGGTTACTAAATTTTTAAATTCTAATAGTTTTTTCATTACATAATCTTGTTTATGGTGTTAAAAATATAGTTTTTAATCAATATATGCAGACTTATTGTTAGTATTGTTAAAAATAAGTTAGAAAAACATTTCTAGAGCACCATCAAGGTATTCATATAAATCCTTGTGATGACCATTTGGTAATTCTTCGCTAGATTTTTCACCTAATCTTACAATTATCATGTTTTTTTCAGGAACACAAATTACATACTGACCCAAATGACCTCTAGAATAAAAAACATTTAACCCTTTGTGTCGTGTAATCCAAAAATGGTAACCATAACGTTCATTTGGCAATCCATTTTTAGCAACAAGATTAGAAGGGGTAACAGCTTGCTTAACAAACGAACTATCAATTATTCTAACGTTGTTATAAACTCCATAATTTAAATATAACTTTCCTATTCTAGCAAAATCTCTTGCGTTTGAGTTTATACAGCAAAAGGCTTTTTCATTCCCATGATTGTCAGTGCTCCAGCTAGCCTCTTTAGAGGCCCCCATAGGAACCCATAGTTTTTCCGACATATATTTGCTTATTGTTTTACTGGTAGCGCTTTCTAAAACAAACGACAGGATTTGCGTGCATGAACTATGATATATAAATGTTTTTCCCGGAAAATCCACACTTCTTAAATTTAGTGTTAGCTTCTTTAGATTATCACCATAATAGGCTTCTGCGGTTTGTCCTAAAGGGTTATAATAATTTTCGTTCCAATTAAGCCCTGAGCTCATTGTTAACAAATGCTTAATGGTAATTTTTGATTTTTGACCGTACCTAAACTCGGGTAAAAAATCTCCAACTCTTTGATCTACGCTTTTAATATAACCATCTTTTATAGCTGCCCCAATTAGTGTAGCAACCCAACTTTTAGCCATTGAAAAAGAATTAGAAGTGCTTGTTGAAGAGTATCCCCTCCAGTATCTTTCATATGATATACTATCATTAATAATGATTAAAAAGGCTACACTTTGATTTTTGTTATGTAAGTTTTGCAAACTTTTGGGCAAACCAATATCATTATAGTTCTCTGAAAGCAACCAGCTTTGTTTATCTCCCGCAGAAACATTAGATTGATCAAAATAAATAAAATCTCCGATGTAAGATGAGTTGTATCCTTTTAAATAGGTAATAGAAATAGCTTTGTACAGCCAAGATTTACCGCTTAAAACTATTATAAGATTTATTAAAATAATGAATATAACAAAAGCCCTAAATAGTTTTTTTATTTTCATAAGGCTCCATTTCAAACAAAAGCATTAGCTTTTTTTTCAATTTGTTTTTTAAATTATTGATTTCCACCTCCTCTCCCAGCTCTTCTTGCATTGAGGTGACATTTTTTCCAACTATGCCACAGGGAATTATATGATTGAAGTAGCTAAGATCTGAGTTAACATTAAGCGCAAGACCATGCATTGTAATCCATCTACTCGATTTTACACCAAGGGCGCATATTTTTCTTGCATTTTTTTTCCCCACATCTAACCATACGCCGGTTTCACCAATTGAGCGCTCAGCATTTAAGCCATACTCCCTAAGAGTTAAAATAACAGCTTCTTCTAAAAACCGCAGGTACTTACCTATATCAGTAAAAAAATTGTCTAAATCTAAAATAGGATAACCAACAATCTGCCCCGGACCATGATATGTAATGTCGCCACCTCGGTTTATTTTATAAAAATCAGCCCCTTTTTGTTTTAAAAACTTTTCATTCACTAAAAGATTACTTTTTTTTCCGTTTTTACCAAGGGTGTAGACGTGTGGGTGTTCACAAAACAATAAGTAATTTGTTGTTTCTTTAAAGGTATTATTTTTTCTGTTGTCAGACTTTACAGCTAGTATTTTTGAAAACAAAAACTCTTGATAATCCCAACATTTTTTATAATCAATTAGCCCTAAATCTTCAAAGAATACTTTTTTGTTCATTTTTCTTTTGAAAGTTCAGATTTAAGATAGTTTATTACATCAATTTCAATTGCATCAACATTATTTAAAACTGATAAAAACCAACTAACCCAGTCTCCAAAATTAATTAGATACAAAGAATTCTGTATTATTGAATTTCCTTTGCTCCAAACTTCAGTAATATTATTAGTATATTCCGAAATAACTTGTTTACTAATATCTATTCTTAATTGATTTTTTTGTAAGTCACAGTTGTTTCTTAAAAAAATCACGCCTAAATTATGTGTATTTGTCCTCCACCCTAACAATTCATTGTGGTTCATCTCAGGAATTGTGTGGTGCCAGGCCAAAACCTTACTATTTTCATTTATTTGTTGACGAAACCTAATAGCAACTCCTTCAAAACCATCCGCCGCATAAATTACAGGTGTTTTTCCATGCAGTTTGTCTGCTAAATTATTGGCTTCTTTTTTTATCTGTTTTTGCTCTTTTTCTAGCAAACAAATAGCGTCATTAAAATCTTTTTGCCAATCAAAATCAATAATATTATAATGTTTTAGTAATTTAAATAAGACGGTAAATGAATATCCAAACATCGCCCTTGGAGGATTGCCGCCGGGTATAACTATGTGGTTATAGTTTTGTTTTTTTGCAATTGACTTGAGCTCTCCTCCTGATGTTATAATTGCAATTTCACAGCCTTTAACAATGCATTTTTTTAATGCGCTTATGGTCTCTTCAGTGTTGCCAGAATATGAACTAACAATTACAAGTGTTTTGTCACTAACAAAATCAGGAAGATCATAGTTTTTATTTGATAGCACAGGCACAGAGCAATCAGGCGCAATAATGTCTTTAACAATTGTTCCTCCTATTCCAGATCCCCCCAGCCCAATAATTAAAACATTTGTAAATTCTTTGCCATTTTTTTGAAGAACAGTCTTATCGGCAATATTAAGAGCTTCTTTTAAATGATTTGAAAAGTCATTAATGTAGTCCATCATTTTCATTTAGAATAGGTTTTAGTTAAAAAAGAAGTCGAAAATACGAAATAATAGGATAATAGAATTCCTATCTTTGCAAAAAAACTTCATATGCAAAACGCTATTTCAGAACAAGAAAGGATAAGAAGAGAATGTTTAAATCAACTGTTGGAGCTTGGCATCAAACCATATCCTGCTGAGATGTTTGATGTAAACACTACTTCAAAGAAAATTAAAGAAAATTTTAACAAAGAACAAGATCTGGAGGTTGTTGTTGCTGGTAGAATTATGAGTAGAAGAATAATGGGAAAAGCATCTTTTATGGAGCTGCAGGATTACGAAGGCAAAATACAAGTTTACATAAATAGAGACGAAATATGTGGGGGGGAGGATAAAACTATGTATAACCATGTGTTCAAAAAACTCTTAGATATAGGAGATATAGTTGGAATAAGCGGTACAGTTTTTAAAACACAAGTTGGAGAAATCTCTATAATGGCGAAGAACATAAAACTATTGGCAAAATCTTTAAGACCTCTTCCTCTTCCTAAAAAAGATAGAGAAGGCAACATTCATGATGCATTTACAGATCCTGAAAAAAGATATAGACAAAGATATGTTGACCTCATTGTTAACCCAGATGTCAAAGATGTTTTTATTAAAAGAACAAAGATAACGAACACAATGCGCACTTTCTTAAACGAAAAAGGCTATCTTGAGGTTGAAACCCCTATTCTGCAACCTCTTTATGGTGGGGCCGCAGCTCGTCCATTTAAAACACGTCATAATACTCTTGATATGGACCTTTATTTAAGAATCGCAAATGAATTGTATTTAAAGAGGTTAATTGTTGGGGGTTTTGATGGTGTTTATGAGTTTTCTAAAGACTTTAGAAATGAGGGCATGAGTAGGTTTCACAACCCAGAATTCACTCAAATGGAATTGTACGTAGCTTATAAAGACTACAATTGGATGATGAACTTAGTTGAAGAGATGGTTGAGAAGGTTGCCCTTGATATTTATGGTAAAACAGAAGTCCAGGTGGGGGAGCATATCATCAATTTTCAAAAACCATGGCAAAGGTATAGTATGTATGAAGTAATTGAACATTTTACTGGTGTTGATATATCAATGATGGATGAAGAAGAGCTAAAAGATACAGCAATAAAAATGGGAGTTACAATAGATAAAAGCATGGCTAGGGGTAAGCTAATAGATGAGGTTTTTGGTCAAAAGTGCGAAGGCAAATTAATCCAGCCTACATTTATAACAGATTATCCAATTGAAATGTCCCCTTTAGCAAAAAAACATAGAAAACATAAGGGTTTGGTAGAACGTTTTGAAGCAGTGTGTAATGGAAAAGAAATATGTAATGCCTTTTCGGAGCTCAATGACCCAATAGATCAAAGAATCCGATTTGAACAACAGCTTGTGCTTGAAAAAAGAGGAGACAAAGAAGCTATGCTTTTAGACGAAGATTTTATTCGTTCGTTAGAGTATGGAATGCCCCCAACTGCAGGTCTTGGCATAGGTATTGATAGACTAGCTATGATTATGACAAATTCAAAATCAATTCAGGATGTTCTGTTTTTTCCTCAAATGAAACCAGAGACTAATGAATGAAATAGATTTAAAAAAGATAGCTACTTTGTTAGATAAGCACGAGATTAATGGAGAAGAATTAGAGCAACTTTTGTATGCGCGCAAAACAAACAAAGAGGTAAGGTTTTTAATTATAGATGTTAGAGAAGAAGATGAATACCAAGAAAAAAGAATAAAGGGAGTAGATTATTTAATACCGCTTTCAAATTTCAAACACAACATTTCCGTAATTCAGGATAAAAAAGACATACCTATAATTACTCAGTGTAGAATAGGCGCCAGATCAGCTACGGCTCAAAGCCAAATGCTTTTGTGGGGGTTTAAAACAGTAATTAACCTAAGTGGCGGGATTACACATTATAAAGGAAAGACTATTTAAAGATTAATTTGGCTTTTTTTGGTCCAATTAGTTTAATAACATCTTTTCTGTCTGCACTAAATAATTTTTTAGTTGACCCAAAATGACTAATTAATAACTGACTTGTTTTTGGCCCGATGCCTTTAATTTCTTCTATGGAGCTATGAAGTGAATGTTTTACACGTTTTTTTCTGTGTTTAGTTATTGCAAACCGATGGCTTTCATTTCTTATTCTTTGAATTAATTTTAAACTAATAGATCTTTTGTCAAGATAAAGAGGAATGCTATCGTTTGGAAAATATATTTCTTCAAGTTTTTTTGCAATTGAAATAACAGGAATTTTTCCATTTAGATTTAGTTTGGTTAAACTTTTTAGGGCAGAACTTAGCTGCCCTTTACCCCCATCAATTATGATTAAGTCTGGCAACGGGCATTTTTTTTCTAATAAAGAGTTATATCTTCGAAAAATCACCTCCTCAATACTTTGAAAATCATTTGGTGTTTTAACGGATTTAATATTAAAAATCCGATAGTTCTTTTTGCTAGCAATTCCATTTTTAAAAACAACACAAGAGCCAACAGAATGAGCTCCCTGTATATTTGATATATCAAAACATTCAATATGTTTTGGCGAAGTCTTTAACCTCAAATCTCTTTGTAGTGTAAGTAGGATATTTTTTTTGTCCATATTTTCAGCTCTAATAGCTTTAGCTTTTTGTTTTTCTTTTTGCATTATCAGAGCGTTATTTAAACTCAATTCTACAAGTTTTCGTTTATCACCAATTTTAGGAGTAAAGATTTTTAAATCACCAAGATTACTATTAAAAACAGTAGATGAAAAAATACTTTTTGAAGCACTTTTATACTTGTTTCTTATGTCAACGATAAAAAGACGTAACAATTCTTCATCAGTCTCATTTAGTTTTTTACTTAATTCCATACTTTGTGTTTGCACTATACAACCACCAACAACTTTAAGATAATTTACAAAAGCCCGATCATCTTCAGAAATAATTGAAAAAACATCAACGTCATTTATTTTAGGGCTAACAACAACTGATTTTGCCTGGTAAGTTTTTAATAAATCTAGTTGCAGCTTAATGCTTTGTGCTTTTTCAAATTCTAATTTTTTCGCATATACAACCATTTTTTCTTTAAGGTCATTAATCACCAATTGCACCTTGCCATTTAAAATTTTTCTAACATCTGAAATAATTTGTAAGTAATTATTTAGTTGTTCTTCAGAAACGACAGTACGCTTGAGAAATGAAAAAGGGGTCCAACCATGAGCGTAAAAAATATCTGAGAAAAAACTAAGTAAAGCTTTTACAATTTTAGTAGACGCGTAAGGCCCATAGTATTCTCCCGCGTCTTTTTTAATAATTCTCGTTTGATATATTCTTGGTACACTTTCGTTAGAAATACATATCCATGGGAAGGTTTTTCCGTCTTTAAGCAAGATGTTATACCTTGGCTGGTATTTTTTTATAAGATTATTCTCTAGCAGCAAAGCATCCATTTCTGTATTTACCACTACATAACTTATTTTTTCTATTTTATCTACAAGAACACGAGTTTTTAGGTCTAGTTTAGCCCGATTATTTTTAAAATATGACCTAACTCTGCTGTTCAGATTTTTTGCTTTACCAACGTAAATTACTTCTGCCTTTTTATTATAATATAAGTATACACCGTTTGTTTTTGGTAAATTATTTATTGTACGTAACAAACGTTTATTTTTATCTTGCATATCTATACTTTATTTTTCTCCTTCAGCGTCTTAATTTATAGAAAAACTCTCAAAGTTTTTTATTGTGGCCTGTAAATATAGTATTTTTGATTTCTTAATTTATTATATGAAAATAGCAATTATTGGCGCAACAGGAATGGTTGGAAAAGAAATGATAGAGGTTTTGTCTAATTGTAAATTGCCGATATCTAACTTAATTCCAGTTGCTTCTGAAAAATCACTAAATCAAAAACTTTTATTTAAAGGAAAGAAATTAACTGTTCAGCCATTAAATCAAAATATTTTAGATCAGAAAATTGACATTGCACTGTTTTCAGCAGGCTCAGAGGTTTCAAAAGTTTGGGCTCCAAAATTTTCAGATGTAGGTTGTAAGGTAATAGATAATTCATCATATTGGAGAATGTCTTCAGATCATAAGCTGATTATTCCAGAAATTAATGGAAAACAATTATCAAAAAGAGATATGATAATCGCTAATCCAAATTGTTCAACAATACAGCTTTTAATGGTCCTTAGCCCATTACACAAAAAATATACAATAAAGCGAGTAGTTCTTTCTACCTATCAAGCAGTTAGTGGCACAGGAAAAAAAGCTGTAGATCAACTTCAAAAAGAACAAGATGGGTTATTAGTAGACAAAGCATATCCTCATCAAATTTATCAAAATATTTTGCCTCAATGTGACGAGTTTACAGAAAATGGTTATACAAAAGAAGAGATGAAGCTAACTAATGAAACACGAAAAATATTAGATAAGAATATAGATGTTGTTGCCACTGCTGTTCGTGTACCTGTCACTAGAGGGCACTCGGAAAGTGTAAATATTGAGTTTGAACATGATTTTGATGTGAAAGAGGTGCGACAATGTTTACAAGAAAGCCCTGGCCTAGTTGTTTTGGATAACCCGCTTAAAAATGTTTACCCTATGCCGCTAACAAGTAAAAAAAAGGATGATGTTTTTGTTGGCAGAATTAGAAGAGATTTTACAAAAGAAAATTGTATTCAATTGTGGGTTGTTTCAGACAATTTAAGAAAGGGTGCCGCAACTAATACCGTACAAATTGCAGAATATTTAATTAGAAAAAAACTGCTTTAAATGATCATTAGTCATAAGTACAAATTTGTTTTTGTTGGCCTTCCTTTTTCTGCTTCTTCAGCTATTTCAAAGGAATTGAACTTAATGTATGAGGGCAAAGCGCGATTATCTAAACATTCATTATACCAAGACTTTTTAAAAGATGCAGAACCAAATGAATTAAACTATTTCGTTTTTGCGGTTTTAAGAAATCCTATGGAGATAGTTGTAACGGGGTATGAAAAAATGAAAGCAAACGCTAAGGGAAACTTTACAAATCCACAACTTTTTACTGAAAACGGCGGTCATATAACAAAAAAACACAGGGAAAGGTTTCAATATATACATCAACAAGGCGCAAGTTTTCAGCAGTATTTTGCGCGCTACTTTAAGCAGCCATATGATAATTTGGCAAGCTTAACTATTGATAATTGTGACTATGTGATAAGATATGAAAATATTGAAAACGATTACATTGAAGCTTTAAAAAAAGCAGGAATCAAAAATCCAAGACCCCTGCCTGTCGCAAATAAAACAGTTGGTAAAAAGACCGAGATACTTTCTTATTATTCAGATGAAATAAAAGATCAGGCTATTTATATATTTGGCCCTTTTTTTAAAAAATACAAATATAAATTTCCTGAAACTTGGGGAAAAAATATACAGCCATCAGTAAAGAGCCTGATTCATTTTAAAGCACTTTCTTTTTTAAGAAAACTTAATTACAGGTATTTTAAAAATAAATCTGAAAAGATAGGCTTAAAGGACACAATATATGGTGATATACAAAGGCAAGCAAAAAACAATACTAAAACTCATGTCGATAAAAGCAAATAAGCATAAAAATACCAATTGAAATTCCTGCATCAGCTAGATTAAAAACGGGCTCAAAGAAAGTAAAAACATTGTCATAACCCTCTAAAAGAGAAAGCAAAGTCTTATCTGAAAAAGGGATCGGTACGGCTAACCATTGTGGCAGGTCAATTTGAAAAATTTTAAAAGAAAACATATCAACTACTTTTCCCTGAAAAATTGAAGAGTATCCTTTATGATCACTAAAAATTTTTGCAGGCTCTTGTTGATTCTCTAGCCAAGGGTTATACACATCACTTTCGGTAAAAACTATTCCATAAAATGTAGAATCCACGATATTGCCGACAGCCCCTCCAATAATCAGACCGAGAGCAATTATTGCTGCCGCAGAAAGACGTTTTATAATTTTTTTTACATAATAAATACCGCCAATTACCACTACTATTCTAAACAACGTTAATCCTATTTTAGTGGCTACACCTGAATCTCCTAAAAAACCAAAGGCCGCACCATTATTTTCAAGAAATCTTATAACAAACCATTCTTGATTAAACATCATGAACGATTCATTAATAAGCATGTTGGTTTTAATCCAAACTTTCAAAATTTGATCAAAAAAAACAAGCGATATTGAAACAAAAAATAATTTTTTCAAAATATTTATTGTGCATTTTTTGCATCAATACTAAGTGTTGCGTGAGGAACAAGTCGTAACCTTTCTTTTGAAATTAACTTTCCAGTAACACGACAAATCCCATAGGTGTTGTTTTCAATTCGTATTAATGCATTATGAAGACTTCTTATAAATTTTGCTTGTCTTTCAGCAAGCTTAACATTTTCTTCTTTAGAAAGAGTTGTTGACCCCTCTTCAAAAGCTTTAAAAGATGGCGACGTGTCCTCAGTTCCATTATCGGAATCATTGGCAGTCGCTGCTCTTAATATAGCTAAATCTTCTTTGGCGCTTTCTAGCTTCGTTAAAATGATTTTTTTAAACTCTTCTAACTCTTTAGCTGAGTATGTAGTTTTTTCTTTCATAATTAATTTTTTTCTATGAGAACAATTGCTTTTAAGTTATCAATTAGCTGTATTTCAGAGCCTTTATCAATCTTTTTCTCTTTATAATATAATGTTAAAGCCAATGTTTCCTCACAAATATAAGAGAAATTATTTTTAATTGCATTTGACAATTTATGGTTTTCTTCCACACGGATAGTTATTTTATCAGTAACCTCTAAACCAATTTCTTTACGCAAATTTTGTATTCGATTTACAAATTCTCTGGCTAACCCTTCGTCTTTTAATTCTTCTGTTATTGCAATGTCTAGCGCTACTGTTATATTTTCATGTGCACTTACACTATATCCTTCAACGTCACCGGTACTGATTTCAAAATCATTGATGTCTAAAATTATTTTGTCTGTAATCTTGTATGTTTTTTCTCTTTCTAAGAGTTTAATATCCTCAGAATTAAATTCAGATATTTTTTTGGAAATAAAGCTCATGTCCTTACCATACTTTGGTCCTAGTGTTTTAAAGTTTGGCTTTATTTTTTTAGTTATAAATGTTGATGTTTCATCAATTATTTCAACTTTTTTAATATTAAGTTCATGCTTTAGGATTTCAGCAACACTTTCAATATCTTCTTTTGTATTCTTGTCGAGTACAGGTATTACTACTTTTTGTAATGGCTGTCTGACCCTGATTTTTTCTTTTTTTCTTAAAGAAAGCGCAACAGATGTTATTTTTTGCGCCAACCCAACCCTTCTTTGAAGATCATCATCAATATTGCTTTCATTTACAGTAGGAAAGTCAGAAAGATGAACAGAACTAAATGTGTCGTGAGAATATTTTTTGAGATCTTGATATAATTGGTCAGTATAAAATGGAGCAACAGGAGAAGAAATGATGGTAATATTTATTAGACATTCATGTAAGGTTTGGTAAGCAGCAATTTTTTCCACACTATATTTGTCTTTCCAAAATCTTCTTCTACTTAATCGCACATACCAATTACTTAATTTATCAATTACAAAAGCTTGTATTAATCGTGTAACAGTTGTTGGCTCATAATCATTATAGTTATTTTCAACTTGCTTTATTAAAGTATTAAGCTCAGAAATAATCCAACGATCAAGTTCATTACGATCTTGAATTGGAGTCTTCTCTTCCATGCCAGTAAAGCCGTCAATGTTAGCATAAAGGGCAAAAAATGAATAAGTATTGTATAGGGTTCCAAAAAATTTTCTTTGAACCTCAATAATACCCTTTTCATCAAATTTTAGATTATCCCAAGGTTGAGCGTTGGAAACCATATACCACCTTGTTGCATCTGCACCATATTTATCTATTACATTAAAAGGATCAGTAGCATTTGCTAGTCGTTTGGACATTTTGTTTCCATTTTTGTCCAGAACTAATCCATTAGAAATAACATTTTTATAAGCAACAGAATCAAAAAGTATACTAGAAATTGCATGAAGAGTAAAAAACCAACCTCTTGTTTGGTCAACCCCTTCAGCAATAAAGTCTGCAGGAAAATTTTGTTCAAAAACATCTTTGTTTTCAAAAGGATAATGTAATTGAGCGTATGGCATAGCACCAGAATCAAACCAAACGTCAATTAGGTCAATTTCCCGATACATGGGGCTACCACTTTTTGATACCAAAACAATTTCGTCAACATAGGGCCTATGTAGATCAAACGTTGTATAGTTTTCATCATTCATATCACCAACAGAAAACTTTTCTAGTATATTTTTGTTCATAAAGCCCGCTGAAATAGACTTTTCAATTTCTTTTTTTAGTTGTTCTATTGAGCTTATACAAATTTCATCATCACCATTTTTGGATTTCCAAATAGGAATAGGGATACCCCAAAACCGTGAGCGAGATAAATTCCAATCCACTAAATTTTCTAACCACTTCCCAAAACGACCTTCTCCAGTAGAATGAGGCTTCCAGTTAATAGTTTTATTTAGCTCAATCATTCTTTCTTTGAAGTCTGTAGTTTTAATAAACCAGCTATCGAGTGGATAGTACAATATAGGCATGTCGGTTCTCCAACAATGCGGGTATGAATGTTCATATTTTTCGGAATGAAAGCAGTATCCTTTTTCTTTTAAGTAAATTACAATTTGAATATCAACTGACAATTTTGGCCTGTCTTCTTCTTTTTCGTAATACTCATTTTTTACATACATATTGGCAAAGTCAGTGACAGTATTTAAAAATTTACCTTGTTTATCAACTAATGTTAAGCTACCTATACCATTTTGTTTTGCAACTCTGTTATCATCAGCACCAAAACTAGGCGCCATATGAACAATACCTGTTCCATCCTGTGTGGTAACAAAGTCACCTAAAACCACTTTGAATGCATCACCATCTTGGGGTTGTTCATATTTAAATAATTGCTTGTAAGATAACCCATTAAATTTTTTGCCATCAAATACACCTAATACTTTAAAAGGAATATTTTTGTTTCCTTTTTTATAACCACTAAAGCTTAGGGTTGAATTTTTTTTAGGAAAAAATTTGGGTGCTAGCTCTTTAGCAATTATCACAGATATTTGTTCTCCTGTGTATTGATTTAGTGTTTCAATTAAAAGATAATTAATTTTTGCACCAACAGCAAGTGCTGTGTTAGAAGGTAATGTCCATGGAGTTGTTGTCCAGGCTAAAAAGAAAATATCGTTTTTAGTATTTGAAAACAAAAAACTTGAAAGGTTATTATTTATTATTTTAAACTGCGCAACAGTAGAAGTGTCTTTTACATTTTTATAACAACCAGGTTGATTTAGCTCATGAGTACTTAAACCCGTTCCTGCTTTTGGAGAAAAAGGCTGTATAGTATGCCCCTTATATAGCAGATCTTTTTCGTGTAGTTTAGATAAGAGCCACCAAACACTCTCAATATATTTGTTTTCATATGTTATATACGGATTATCTAAATCAACCCAATAACCCATTTTTTTTGTTATGTCTTCCCAAGAATTTTTGTACCGCATGACGTTAGATCGACATGCATTATTATATTCATTTATAGAAATTTTGGAGCCTATATCATCTTTATTAATACCTAGTTCTTTTTCTACCCCAAGCTCTATTGGCAAACCATGGGTGTCCCAGCCGGCCTTTCTATTGACTTTATATCCTTTTAGAGACTTATATCTACAGATAAGATCTTTTAGTGTTCTGGCTATTACATGATGAATACCAGGCATTCCGTTTGCAGAAGGCGGGCCTTCATAAAAATTAAAGTTTTTGTTGTTTTTATGTTTATCAATACTTTTTTTAAATGTATTATTTTTTTGCCATTGCTCTAAAATATTTTTATGAGCATTTGCTAGATCTAGTTTTTTGTATTCTTGAAACGAAGACATTTTTTGAATTTGCCGCAAATATAGTTTTTGCAATTCAGATAAACAATTACAAAAGCATAATTAAATTTGGATTATCTAATAATTATTAATTCAGAAATTTCTTGATGTTTCCAACCGTCAAAGTCTTGATAGTAAATTTGACAAACATATAGCCCCATAGGAACTTCGTTTCCTGATTGATAATGTGTGCCATTCCAACCTTTTTCACAAGAAAGATCTTCGATATTTGATGTGGAAAAAACAAGGTTGCTGAAACGATCAAAGATATTTATATAAAATGTGTTTTTTCTTATTCCATTAAACTCTATACAAAATTTGTCATTAACCCCATCTAAATCTGGTGTAAATGAGTTAGGGACATAAAGCCAATGCTCATCTGTTATAGTTGCCAGTTTTTGTGTTGTGTCAACACAACCTTGATTATCTTCAACTATTAATGTAATTTGATAAATAGCGATTGAATCTTTATATGTATGATAAGGATTTTGTATTGAATATGTTGAGTTATCTCCAAAGTCCCACATCCAACTTATAATATTCCCTGTTGATTTATCAATGGCTTGAGAGGAAGTATATATTATTGACATTGTGTCGGGACTTGCTACAAAATCAGCTGTTGGAGGTGTTAGTGTAGTTACATAAGCCTCACCGCTTGTGACACCCATTTCATTTGCATCTACATACGAAACCAAAGTGTAATTACCTGCCGTTTTTGTCTTTATTATGTATGGGTTAATAGATGTTGTAATTGCAGGCTGAGCTTCTCCGTTAATGGAATATGTAAATGTATATGGGCTAACCCCATTAAAAAATATGCTTACTTCAGCATCTTCCTTAGAGTTTTCACAAATAGTATCATTTCCAGAAATGAATGCCGAGCTATATGAAATGTTTAGTGTTATTGTGTCACTATAAAGCCCATAAAAAGAATTGTTCATTGCACCTCCATTTAGCATACTATTGAAATTTGTTGTCCACGAAGCAAAACTGTAGTCAGGGTCAATATTAGGGCTAAGAGTGTTTAAATCGTCTATAAATACATTCGTAGAATAAGGAAAAGTATTGATGTTTACTCCATTTATAGCAATAGACGTATTAGTTCCAGCGGGGTTTACATTGTAAACAATTGTTGGTTTTTGATATAAGTTTAATTTTATAGTGTCATGTCCAACAACATCAAATGATACACTTTCATTTAATGTAGATGGTAAAATTACACTACTATCAGAATCCCAATATTCAAAACCATAATTAGGATCAATAACAGGCACTAAAGTAATATTTTCATCAACAAGCGGAGAGTCCATATATGGGAAAACGTTAATAATATTACCATTAATATTTATTGATGTTGTTGTTCCAGGTGGAATTACATCATAAACAATATCCTTAGTCTCTCCAAAATATGCCCTTATAATTACATCATCTTGAAGGTCTATTACTAACGTATCAATATCTGGGTCATAAGTGTATGCGGTAGAAGCAACTACTTCCCAATGGCTAAAGTTACCACTTTTTACTTCAAAAGGAAGTTCAATACCCCCAAAACGCTCGTCTATAAATGGCGTATTAAAATTATTAATTAAGTTGTTATTACTCATTTCAACCTCTCCAACACCAATAATTTCAACTGTTACATCAAAAACACCAGTGATTGCTGTGTCGCAATCAACAAAACCAGAATTCATACTGTCACATCTAGCTAAAATAAAATTTCTTAAATCCGTCACGTTGTTTTGCCAGCCAGTATATGACCCCCCCCAAGTGGCAATTTGCCTAGGCATCTCAGGCTCAATTACAGCAATCATACTGTCAAGAATATGAATCATATATGTACAAGAAAGAGGTCCATTTGCTAAATCTTGCCATCTATTAATGTAATCATTATGAAACTCTTGGTTAGTTAACATCTCATTCCATATTGGAACGTGTCCTTGACCACCAGTATTTCCTAAAGTACTTGGATCACATGGTTCTGCATTTGGGTCTGAACTAGGAATACCAGTATAATTAGTTCCATGATCAAAAGTGTTATCCATATCCCAAAGAGTATATCGCCATTTCTTTTTTTCACCATTTGGGTCCATTCCTCTCCACCAAGCTGTATTCCAATTTAACCAATCTTGACAAACCACATAAGCGTTTAATAAAAAGTAATCAATTAGACTCCCCATATTGTATTCGCTTTTTGCTTGTAAGTAGTTTGCCTGAATAGACATTGGGTTATTGTCTACAAAATCAACAAAGTTATCCCAATCTGTTTGCGCATCAGGAGCACCATATTCAGTCCATGTCCCACCCCATGTTTTTAAATATTGTAAGTTGTTTTTATCTTGATCGTAGTAGTAGTCTGTAAAATCATGGTCATCTACTTTTTCCCTTATTTCATATACTCCCCAATAATTACCATTTAGATAAACAATGCATGATTTGGTCGAACGTTCATCTAGTCTAAGGTCACCAAGTTGAGATAAGTGGTGAATGTAAGCATCTCTAATATGTGCCCCTGAACCGCCGTAAGAAAATGGATAGTTATCGTTCGCTGCTGCCTTAACAATAATTCTTTGAAACTTGTCCCTATCCTTTGTGTCAAAAACTTCATCTTGCAAAGCATGGTTATAACCAAACTGATCCCGCATAATGTAATCAAAACCTCTTTGATCGTAAGCCCAGGAGTCATTTCCATGTTTATTGAACTCACCAGTACCTTTGTCAATTAGCACTCCATTTTGATCAAACCACTCAATGGTCCCTCTAGGTTCTAATGATGTTCCACCCCACCAACCTCCTCCAGTAGAAAGAACACCATCTTCAATTAACATATCTACACTATCGCCAGAAATTGATAAAATAGGAATAGTATGGTTGTCGTTAATAAAAAAAGTATGATAATCAATGAAGCTAGAAGGAATACTAGGGTTTGAGCTGTAGGCAACAGCCTTTAAGACTGTTGTATTATTTATACTAATAGGAGTATTATAAACTGCTGAATTATTATCTGGAGAATCACCGTTAGTAGTGTAGTATATTGTAATATTTGAGTCCGGAGATGATAACGATACGTCTATACTTCCGTTGTAGTACCCACCAATTTGAGAAAATACAGGCGTTGAAGCATATTCCTCAAGAGCACCTACATTACTAGAATTTGGAGTACCCCCATTTGCAAAAATTCCCCAACTGGTCGCGCCATCTGTTTGCCTACCTCTTGAGTGAGAGTCTTGATGAGGCACAACATTAACTGAGTCTTGAAATACTAAATTTAAATCACTTAGTAGCAATGTTTCATTTTGTTTTGTTTGTGTGATTTTAAAATTACTATGTATGTTTCCACCAACAATTTCATCTCGGCCTGAGCAATAAATCACTATAGTACCGTTTGCCGGAATAATTACTGATGAGCTGAAAGTCCATTTGGTTGGGTTTGCTGTTTTGTCAGTTAGGAACCAACCATTTAAGTCTATAGAATTTGCAGTTGGATTATATAACTCTACCCAATCTTCATACTCACCATAATTATCAGCATATGCGGCATAATTAGCAGCAGAGTATTCGTTTATTAGTATTTGACCACTGCTAATAAAAACAAAAAACAAACAAAATAATAACGCCCAATTTTTTAACATATGACAAAAATACAAAATACTTACATAATAGACAGCTATTTAATTATTAACACATTATTAACTTATCTATTTTGATGATTTTAGAGCAAACAATTTTTCTAATTTTGTTTTTTTAAATATCAATGTCAAATAACATCAAAAAAGACCTGTTATTGTTTAACAAGCTTATCAATCATTTTCTTGACCAAGAAAAAATAATGCCTGCCAATTATTATATTGAACCGCAAGATCTACATAATTTTTTTGATATTAGCTTAAATGAAAACCCAAATGATCCTGTTGAATTCGAAAAAGCATTAAAAGAATTGTTAGAAAAAAGCCCTAAATCATCTTCAAAGTTATTTTTTAATCAACTTTATGGAGGAAGGCACAGCAAGGCTGTATTAGGTGATCTGCTCGCGGTTTTTTTAAATAATTCAATGGCTACATATAAAATTGCAGGACCACAAGTTGCTATTGAAAAAGAAATTTTATCAAAAATTTATAATCTAATTGGCTATGGCAAAAATGCGGGTGGTACATTTCCAACAGGTGGAAGTATGTGTAATTTTATGTCTTTAGTTTTAGCAAGAGACAAAGCGCTTAAAAATTTGAGATATGATATATCTAAACTAATTGTATACACATCTGAAAATTCACATTACTCAATATCAAAAAATGTTTCTCTTTCTGGCATAAAAAAAGAAAATATTAGATATTTAAAAACAAATAATTTTGGCAAAATAAAAGTTGTTGATTTTAAAAAACAAATTGCAAAAGACATACAGCAAGGTTTAATTCCATTTTACTTAAATGCTACAGCAGGCACTACTGTTTTATGTGCTTTCGATGATGTTGCGGAGCTAGCTCCTATTTGTAAAAAAAATAATATTTGGCTGCATTTGGATGGAGCATTTGGTGGCACAGTAATTTTTTCGAAAAAGTATAAATTTTTAGTAAAGGGCATAGAGCAGACAGACTCATTTTGTGTTAACGCACATAAAACATTAGGGGCACCTATAAGCACTTCTGTTTTAACAGTAAAAAATAAGCAGTATTTATATGAGTCTTTCGATTGTAATGCCGATTATTTATATCAAACACACGAAAAAGAATATAATTTGGGGCACATATCTTTAGAGTGCGGAAGAAGAAATAATGCACTTAAATTCTGGACTTTATGGAAATCAATTGGACGAACTGGTATTGAAAAAATTATAGACCAAGAATTTAATTTGGCTGATATTGCAAGAAAATATGTTGAAAAACACCCTCATTACAAACTATATAGCTTTAAAAACTCTCTATCTATTTGTTTTAATTATAAAAACTTTGACCCAGAAGATTTATGCAAAAAACTATATGAAAAAAACAAGCTAATGATAGGTTTTGGAACGTTTAAAAAAGTAAAGTTTATTAGACTAATTACAATTAATTGTCAAAACACAGAAAACGAAGTGTTAAATGTTTTTAAAATTATTGAACAGTTTACAAAAGATTCAACAATTATTTTAAAAACAATTAAGAATGAATAATGAAAAATGGGGCAATTATAATTTTGGCCTGGCCTGAGGGAATGGTATGTGCTGCAGGGGCCTGGTATGACAGAATATTTGCTAAGAAAGGAAAATATAGAGTAGGTCATTCTGCGCTTGTACTTATTGATTACACACACACAAAATCATTTTATTTTGATTTCGGGAGATATCATACTCCAAAGGGATATGGTAGAGTCAGAGATGTGCAAACTGATTCAGATTTATCGGTGATAGATCCGGTAATTAAAAAAGGTAAAATAATTAATTTAGAATCTATTTTATTTAATGTTTACAATATGAAGTCTACACATGCAGAAGGAAAAATGTACGCTTCTATTTGCGCAGAAATAAATTTTCAGAAAGCTTTTTCCATCTCTAAAAACATACAAAAAAGAGGGATTATTAGATACGGCCCTTTTACATTAAATGGAACAAACTGTTCAAGATTTGTTTCACATATTGCTAGAGCATCAATTTCCTCCATTGTCACTAAACTAAGATTAACCCTTCCCTTTTGTATAACACCTTCACCAAAAAGAAATGTGAGTATTGTTAATAACAATTATTTTGTTGTAGATGAGTTTAATTGTAAACAAGTACATAAATCCAAAATAGTTTCTTATTTTTCAAGCATTGAAAGTATATGAAAAATAAACCTGCAAATATTTCAAACAAAGCTCAACTAATTGAAGGAATAGGAGCTAGCTCATGGTTCACAATAGAAAGAGAAAATAAAAACTATAGAATAGAAAGATTTTCATTAGATGGCATTAGGGAGTGTTCTAAAAGTTTTAAAGTGGTTCCCAAAGGTTTCGAAATATCTAAGCCATATCATTTTACATACCTTTCACACTGCCAAGAGTGTACAATTTTACAAGAAAACAAAACTTTTAAATTTTATGCCTATGACAATTAAAGTATATGGTGCTGATTGGTGTTCTGACTGTATTGTAGCTAAAAACTTTTTTAATTCACTAAATTTAAAATTTGAATATGTTGACATCACTAAAGACAACCAGGCTAAAAGTTTCGTGGAAGAAGTTAATAAAGGCAAAAGAGTTATTCCCACAATAATTATTGACGGGGTAACATATGTAAACCCATCATTAAATGAGTTAAATAAAATAATAGGATAAGTATATTTTTACTAAAAAATGAATAAATGAGTGAATCTATAAAGCATGAATGTGGTATAGCATTACTAAGATTGTTAAAGCCATTAGACTTCTATAAAAAAAAATATGGCTCTTCATTATATGGTCTTAATAAAATGTATCTTCTTATGGAAAAACAACACAATAGAGGTCAAGATGGCGTTGGAATAGCAAACGTTAAGTTAGATACAGAGCCAGGCAAGAGGTATATTAGTAGAAAACGATCTATTGCAGCAAACCCACTTCAAGACCTTTTTAAGCAGGTTAATAGGCGTTTTGTTGAGCTAGAAAAAAGTAACCCTCAAAAACTAAGTGACTGCAAATGGATGAAAAAAAATCTTCCTTTTACGGGAGAATTATATTTAGGTCATTTGCGATATGGAACTTTTGGAGAGAACACTATTGAGCAGTGTCATCCATTTTTACGCCAAAATAATTGGAGAACAAGAAACTTAGCTTTAGCTGGAAATTTTAATATGACAAATGTTGATGAACTATTTCAACAACTTGTTGATCTTGGTCAATATCCCAAGCAGAAAGCGGATACAGTTACGATATTAGAAAAAATCGGTCACTTTTTAGACGAGGCAAATGATGAAATTTATTATGCTAATAAAACTAAATATTCAAAGAAAGAAATCACTAAAGTTATTGAAGAGTCTTTAGATATTTCTGAAATTTTAATTCAATCTGCAAAACATTGGGATGGCGGATACGTAATCTGTGGCTTGCTAGGGCATGGTGATGCATTTGTTTTAAGAGACCCTCATGCTATACGGCCAGCATTTTATTATAAAGATGATGAAGTTGTTGTAGTTGCTTCTGAAAGACCTGTAATCCAAACAGCTTTTAATACAGATTTTGATAAAATTAAGGAAATAAAAAGAGGTCACGCATTAATTATAAAAAAAGACGGCACCATAATTGAAAAACAAATAATTAAACCGCAAATAAGATCTGCTTGCTCTTTTGAAAGAATTTATTTTAGCAGAGGAAACGACAAACAAATTTATAACGAAAGAATCCAATTAGGCATCAAAATATTTCCAAAGGTGCTTAAATCTATTGACAATGATGTAAAGAACACAGTGTTTTCTTATATTCCAAATACTGCTGAGGTTTCTTATTTTGGTCTAATCAAGGGTTGTCAAAATTATTTAAACGATATAAAAACTAAAAAAATATTGGCTCTTGGAGCAAATGCTAGCGAGAAAGAGATATCTGAAATTATGAAAATATCACCACGAGCAGAGAAAATTGCAATAAAGGATGCAAAGCTTCGTACTTTCATAACTTCTGACGAATCTAGAGATGATTTAGTTGCTCATGTTTATGATATAACATATGGCAAGGTAAACTCAACAGATAATTTGGTTATGATTGATGATAGTATTGTACGAGGAACAACATTAAAGCAGAGTATTTTACGTATTTTAGATAGATTAAACCCTAAAAAAATAATAATTGTGTCATCTGCTCCTCAAATTAGATACCCCGACTGTTATGGTATAGATATGGCTAAAATGGGAGATTTTATAGCCTTTCAAGCTGCAATATCATTGTTGAAGGAAAGAAATCAAGAAAAAATTATTGATGATGTTTACCAACAATGTAAGCAACAATTGACATTACCCAAGGAAAAAATGATAAACTGTGTTAGAGAAATATATAGACCCTTTTCTACTGATGAAATTTCTATGCAAATTAGCAAACTTTTAACACCTAAGCAAACAAGTTCACCAGTTGAAATTATTTATCAGAGCATAGAGGATTTACATGCTTCATGCCCGGATAATAAAGGTGATTGGTATTTTACAGGAAACTACCCAACTGCAGGAGGAAACAAAGTTGTAAATAAATCTTTTATTAATTATATTGAAGGAAATAATAAAAGAGCTTATTGAGCTGCAGGCTTTTTAATATAAATTTAATTAAATCGCCCGTCAAAAAATGTTATTTTTTCAACGTAGTATATATATTTCCTCTCCACCAAAACTTTACATCTTTTGAAGAGCCCCATTGTTTTACAGCCAGGTCAAAAGCGGAGCTAAATGAATGAATATCCATTACAGGAATAAGAGTGCCAAGATATTCTTTCATTTCTAATTCTTTTATAATAATATTTGGATCATTTTCTGCATTTTCCAGCTCGGCAGCCAACAACTCTTCAGGAGACATTTTTTCTTTATGTGTTGGGGCTATTGTCATTTCATTTATTAAATGACCTGCTCCAGCATACTTATCTATAATAAACATAATATATCTAATATCAACAGAGATAGTCCTTTGAATTTCTTTTTCGAAAGCAATATCTCCACTCATTGCCTCCCAATTACCATCAAATGCTGTGCCCACCAGTTCTCCCCAGGCATTCATAACAGGAGAGCCGGAGTTCCCACCCGTAATATCGTTATTTGAAATAAAATTCACCCTTAAATTACCATCATTATCAGCATATCTGCCATAATCTCCAAGAGAATATAGCTGTTTAAGCTTTATAGGTACTATAAACTCTTCGTTTGTAGAATCTTCTTTTTGCATTACTCCATCAATAGTGGTATAGTAATCATAGTGCATAGCTTCACCTGGCTTGTAGTCGCCTATTGTACCATATGTTACTCTCATTGTTGAATTTGCATCAGGATATAAATTCTTATCACTATTCATTTCTTTTAAACCAGCTACAAACAATCTCTCACCTTCTTTAAGCTCTTCTCTAACAATAGCACGTTTTTTAGAAATTTGCTCTCTAAATTTATCATATATAGAGGTCATGGTTTTATATGCTGGGTCACGTGCTATAATGGTAGATGATGGTCTCTCTAAAAATTTAAAAAACTTTTCCTTCGATGCAAAAATTGATCTTTTGTAAACATTTTTTGCATACCAATCAAAATCAAGACTTTTAAATCCAAATAATTGATTTTCTATTCTTTTAAATATTGATCCGTGATGCTTTTGAGGAACATTGTAATAATACATTTCTAGCATTGCAGCAAATAATTCTTCATCTAAACTACTGTTGTAATCTTTATAAAAATTGTTAGCTTGTTCTTTTATCTTTCTTATTGCAATTTTTCTTTCTTGCTCCTCTTTTGGTAAGTTTTTAATTTCTTGGTTCATCCACCATGACCACTCCATTATTTCTGCCCCACCAAAAACTGCTTCATTTAAGTATATTCTTGTTAGCTCTATAGACTTATTTTTCCTGTAAGCATCCTCAATTAAATCAAGAGCATAACCATATTTTTTTTCTCTTGTTGAATCTTCTAAAATCCAGGATTTAAAAGAATCTTCAATAGACTTTTTCTTATCATAGACTTTCATTGATTTTAAGCCTTTTGATTGCCCTATAAAATATTTCCAATAATTTGATGTGCTAGCATATTTTGAGGCATATTGAATTTTAGTTTTTTTATCACTATCCATCGCGACTTTCATGATTGCTAGCTTTTCGGACCGTATGTCTACAATTGTTGGGTTAGTAATATCCAGAGCTTGATTAATTCCATATGATGTTAAATAACGATCTGTTGAACCGGGATAGCCAAAAATCATACTATAATCACCATTTTCTATACCTTGGAGTTGAATTGGTAGATGATGTTTTGGTTTGTAAGGAACATTATTTATGGAATACTCCGCTGGTTTTCCATCTGGGTCGCAATAAATTCTATACAGTGCAAAGTCACCAGTATGTCTTGGCCACATCCAGTTGTCTGTATCACCACCGAAACTACCGATTGATGAGGGTGGCGCTCCAACTAGCCTAACGTCATTAAATGTTTCATATGTAAACAAATAAAACTCGTTGCCAGCATAAAATGATTTTACAGTTGCATCAAAATGAGTGCTGTCTTTTATTTTACTTGTAATAGAGTTTGAGATCGCTCTTATTTTTTTTCTTCTTTCCATTTCTGTCATATCATCAGAAAGACTATCTAATATTTGCTCAGTAACATTTTCAATACTGATTAGAAAAGAAGCTGTTAAACCATCATTAGGCAGCTCCTCATCTCTGTTCATAGCCCAAAAACCATTTTCTAGCAGATCGTTACTTACAGAGGAATGTTGTTGTATGTCATCATACGCACAGTGATGATTAGTCAACATAAGCCCCTCTGATGAGATCATTTCACCGGTACATGAGCCCCATGATAAAGAAACAATCGCATCCTTTAAGGAGGAATTATTTATATTATATAAATCTTCTTTAGAAAGTTTTAAGCCAAGTTCTTGCATCTCTTTTTCGTTAACAGCATTTAAAAGATGTGGTAGCCACATCCCTTCATCAGCAATACTTGTGAATGTAAAAGTTAATCC